>ENA-OQCK01000490-OQCK01000490.1-human-gut-metagenome-genome-assembly--contig:-NODE-490-length-21327-cov-2.395896_pt1 | contig 21327 bp, 29 predicted proteins | sample MGYA00242498_ERZ504578 | MGnify/ENA primary metagenome ERZ504578 (study PRJEB26092, sample SAMD00036229) | human gut metagenome | host: Homo sapiens | study: EMG produced TPA metagenomics assembly of...
TCCAGGAAGCGGGGGTATAGGCTTCGATCACCAGCTCGCTGCTTTGGACAAGCAGGGTGCGAATGGCATCCATGGTTTGAAAATAGGTATGCTCCCGTTCGATCTCTGAAAGCAGATCATGGAAAGTCCAGCCTTTGTTATGCTTTGTCAGCATTGCTTTTCGCTGCATGGCAGTTCCCTTTGCCTGCAGACATTCATTCACCTTTTGAATCTCCTCATCCGAAGCATCTTCAAACAGCATGAGGTCAATGCTGTGGTGAGCAGGCTTCGCATCCGGTATCTCATCAAATCCGGGAAGGCCCATCAAATTGGCAACACACTGATTGAGATCAGCATCCTGCAGGATACGGTAATCCGCATGCATGTCCTTCAGTACCTGTTCCACAATGGGCTGCTTCTGCTGCTCGTCACCAAAATATATTAGTATTCTCTTCATTTCATTTCACTCCTATAGTTGATGGAAGCGCTTCTGTGCAAAGCTATCCAGTCGCATATAGAATACCACATCAACAGCAATACATACAATCACCATGCCTGCCGTACCGAAAAGAAGGTAGTCATCCGGCAGGATGAAGAGCAGCACACAGGTCACAACCGTCATAGCCATACCTGCCAGCATGGACACGATTCCCGACATATTCTGCTTAACAGCAGCTGCCTCCTGTTCCCAAACCAGCTTGGGGTGCAGGATATCCAGCGCAAGACTGGCATAATTGCCAAGTACGATGGTGATAAGGGAAGCAGCTGCGGCAGCGAAATACCAGGTTAGCGGGAAAATCGGCAGCAGGAAGTATACACAGACCATCGTCAGCAGCATGCTGATGACAGACATCAGAATACCGCTGAGTACCTTAGCCTGCAGCTGCTGCTTCAATGACATGGGAATGTATTTCATGAAGGAGATATTTGTTCCCTCACGCGATATGGCGGTTGAAGAAATCATGTTCAGATTACTGAACAGAAAGCCTGAGGCCATGCCGGCAAGTACAGCATAGGGGAGCATGCCGTCCAGATACGGTGTGATATCCGGAAGCTGCTGCAGCAGGACATCCGCATCCGCTGTTATAAAGATGACCAGCAGCATGATCGGCATCAGTACACACATGCCGATACAGTTGATTGCATACACCGGTGTACGGATAAGCAGACGCAGCTCCTTAATTAAATAGGTGCGTACCTTGCTGTGGCGGCTGACACGCGCAAAATCCTTTGCGGACAGCTCCTTGCGGGAGCTTTTTGTTTCGCTGAAGCCGATGGCTCCCTTAAAGTACAGCCATTTTCCCAGAATGACCAGGACCGCCAGAGCAGCACAGGTGATGAGTATATAGTAAACCAGCTGCAGTGCATCGCTGCTGATAAGTGCTTCTGCGGCAAAGGGGATGGCCGGAAATATTTTGGAGAACAGGGAAATCATGGAATTATTCCCCTGTGTCAGCATCGAAATGAGCGCATTGGGATCCTCTGCAATCGTACCGGAGTTCATTGCAAAGCTGAAGCCGAAGGCAGAATAATGGAAAGGATACCGGCAATCATATTGAAGCGGTCGCGGTTTTTGAAAAACGGCACAAAACGCATCAGCAGCATCGTGATGATGCTGGACAGGACGAGGGGATAGATTGGAAGGGTAATGAAAATTGCCAGCGCAAGTAGAATATAGGGAATACCAATTGCAGCATTGTTTGCATAGGCGATGTACAGCGGTACGCAGACGATCAGTGTAAAGGCATATTCATACACAAGACACACACTGAATTTGGCACTCAGAATGGTCTGCGGCGGCAGCGGAAGCGCCAGCAGGGTTTCGGAATCCTTGCTGAAATAAAAGATGGAGGGAATCAGAAAAATGGAAACAGAAAGGTTACCAGTGAGGAAATGTGAAAGCCCAGTGCCAGAACAGCTCCCTCCTGCTGCAGGGGCTGCAGCTGTGCCATGCAGTGTTGAACATCATGTACAGCGTGAAGCCTAACGGAATCATACAGACTGCAAGCACGCCATATATGAACACGTTGAGTGCCTTCTTGGATTTGCCGTCGCTCATCATCCCCATGGAATTCTTTAACAGAACCCGTGTCAGAGACAGATATTTACGCATGGGCAATGACCTCCATGAACAGGGCTTCCAGAGAATCACATTGCGGATGCAGCTGCTTCAGCTCCTCCAGTGTACCGAAGAACACGATGCGTCCCCTGTTGATGATGGCAACCTTATCGCATAAACGCTCCGCCACCTCCAGCACATGGGTGGAGAAGAAAACAGTGTTTCCCTTGCGGGCATGCTCCTTCATCATTTCCTTCAGAGAATAGGAGGACTGCGGATCCAGACCGGTCATCGGCTCGTCCAGAATCCATACGTTTGGATCGGAAAGCAGCACACCCATGATGACGATTTTCTGCCGCATACCGTGGGAATAGGAAAGAATGCGGTCATTGAGTGCGTCCTTCATCTCGAAGGTTTCCGCAAGGGAGGTGATGCGCTGCTTGCGCTGCTCGCTGTCAACCTCATAGATATCTCCCATAAAATTCAGGTATTCCAGCCCCTTTAACCGCAGGAAAATATCAGCGTTGTCCGGAACGATTCCGAATTCCTTTTTTGCCTCCAGCGGCTCCTTAACGATGTTTTTCCCGTTGATCAGGATTTCTCCCTCATCCGGATTGAGCACACCCGTGATCATTTTGATCGTTGTGGTTTTGCCGGCACCGTTTGGGCCGATAAAGCCGATGATTTCTCCCGTAGGTATTGTCAAAGAGATATCATCCACAGCCTTGTGGGTACCTCCGTATATTTTTGTTACATGCTTGATTTCAATCATTTGTTTTCTCCTTTCATCCGCTTTGAGCGAAACAGTGAATATGAATAGATATAGGGCACCAGAGCCATAGCCGATGCAAGTCCAAGGATAGACCCGTCAGAATTTCCTTTGGCAGCACACTGAGGAGCATCATGAGCAGTCCGGCCGCAAACCATAAACGCCCAGCCATGCGGTGAGTTCTGCGCCAGTTATCCTCATCCTCCAGTGCCCATGGAGTTTTGATGCCGATAAAATAATTCTGGCGGATTTTCGGCATTAGATTGCCCATGACGGCAAACAGGAAACCAAGCCCCAGCGTGATCGCCATTGGAACATCCAAAGCATCCGGCTTCCATGCGGAAATAGCAGTTATCAGACACATGCCGAAAATAAGCAGACACAGTACCATTAGAAATACGTTACAGGTAGATACAAAGCGCTCCACGTTTTTCCTGCGTGGATCCGTGCTTCTGACAAACTGGAAACCGACGGTGATTACGAGCTGCAGCACAGGAAACAGGAACAGAAAAAGCTTGTCGCACCAATTGTCGATAACACCCTCCGCATTCCAGTGAATCGGAATCTGCGCAGGCAGGAAGGGAGAATTACAAGACAGAATAGAAACGTTATCAGAATCAAAAACGCAATACTCAGGGTTTGCTTTTTCATTGCTCTTCTCCTTTCAGGGATGTGATCCAGCCGATGATTTCATCAATCACGCTGGTATTCAGCTCATAATAAATGTATTTCCCTTGTTTTTCATCCGTAATCAGACCAGCCTTTCTAAGAATGGAAAGATGATGGGATATCGTGGCATTTGTGCTTGAAAAATGTGAAACGATATCTCCGGCACTGCGCTTGCCGTCCTTTAGCAGATTTACAATTTCTCTGCGGGTCGGATCGGACAGCGCCTTGAAGGTTTCCTGAAATCCCATAGCATCACCTCTTTCATTTCGATAACTGTCTAAATGAAGTATAGAACAGAACGATTGGATTGTCAAACAAATTCCGTATGGATAGTAATTTTGTATAAACTATGGTAAAATGAAAACCAGCAACGGAGGTATCCGCATGAAGAAACCCATGTCAAAAACGAAAAAAATTATATATGATATACTGTTCGTCATCGCTCTGGCCGTTTTTCTGTTTTCCGCCTATAAGCTGATCAGCATCTACTATCTGAATTATCAGGAGGGGAAGGAAAAGGATGCGGTACAGGAGGTTGCCAAGGTTCCCAAAAATCCGGAAAAGGAGGATTTCACGATTGACTGGAAGGCATTGAAGGAGAAAAATCCGGAGGTTGTCGGCTGGATTCTGATCCCTGATACAGATATATCCTATCCCATCGTGCAGGGAAGTGATAATTCCTATTATCTGAATCACACCTTTGAAAAAAAGGAAAATTATGCCGGTGCTATTTTTATGGATGCCGGCGCAGATGCTTCCTTTCAGGATCGCAATACCATCATCTACGGACACAATGTCAAGCACGGTACCATGTTTGCCGAGCTGGAGAAGTTTAAGGAGCAGGCATTTTTTGAACAGCATCCGTATCTGTATATCTTCACTGAGCAGCAGAATTACCGCTGCGAAATATTCAGTATGTATTCAACGAGTGCAACGAGTGCCTCCTACCGGCTTCAGTATGCGGATGATGCGGACTTCAAGAGCTATGTGGATATGGTGAGGGAGCTTTCGGATTTTAACCGAAAGGTATCGGTCAAAGGACAGGATCGCATCGTTTCGTTAAGCACCTGTTCCTATGAACGTGACGGACAGCCCAGCGAGCTGCGCTACCTGCTGCACGCCAGACTTGTGAAGTGGGACGGGGCATTGAAGAAATAAAGCCAGCTGCATTTTAAAGAGAAAACAGCAAATCCTGCGTTTGGAAAGCGGAATGCTCAGGATGGAAAGGAGAACATGCGATGCATATGAAATCAAGAATTATCGGACTGCTGTTTCTGGCAGTTGGAATCGGATATTTGGGAGGCGCCATGGACTGGTGGGATTTCTCCATCTTTTTCCCGGCTGGTGGACACTGTTTCTGATCATCCCGGCAGTATTCAGCTTTTTTGAGGACGGCTTCCATTTCGGAAACGGCTGTGTTTTTATTCTGGGGGTATATCTGCTGTGCAGTGCAAATGACTGGATCAGTATTCGCCTGACATGGGGAATGCTGGTGGCAATCGGCTTGATTCTGCTCGGCTGCCGTATGATCATCGGGGACAGCTTTCTGCGGTTTAAACATAGTGACAGTGTCCTGCAGGAGGAGGATGGCCGCCGTGATTTGCGCAGTGCCACCTATTTCGGCAACAAACGGCTGAATGCTCATGGTATTGTGTATTCACTGAAGGCGGAAAGTGTTTTCGGAACGCAGATGATTGATCTTGTGGATGCGGACTTAACGGAATGCGGCTATGTGAAGCTGGAAGCGGTGTTTGGCAGCATCGACCTGCTGGTCAGTGACAGGATACATTATCGCGTGAAAAGTGAAAATGTGTTCGGAAACACCCGTGTGGAGCATCATCCGGAGGCTCACAGATCTTGCGGTAGATGTATCCTGCGTCTTTGGAACGATCAATCTGCGCAAGGTGCATGTCGAGGATGATATCCTGAATGGGAAATACAGAGAAAAGTAGTCGGGTACTACTTTTTTCTTGCTGGCATACACTGTGTCAGAGGTGGTAGTTATGTTTTCCAGAAAGTGCAGGACGCTCACCGTACTGATTCTGCTGCTGGTGGTCATCGGCGTGATCATGGTGGGCAGCTCTTCCCGTGTATGGGCATCCGCGAAATTCAATGATGCATCCTATTTTATGAGCAGACAGGCCGTGTTTGCACTCATTGGGGTCTTTGTCATGTATGTGGCCAGCCGTATTTCCCTGACGAAGCTTCGCAGGTACGGGAAAAAGCTGTTTATCCTGTGTGTGATCGCCCTGATTCTGGTATTGATTCCGGGGCTAGGCATCCAGCGAAACGGTAGCCGCAGCTGGTTTGGTGTCGGCTCCTTTCTGATTCAGCCATCTGAATTTTTCAAAATTGCCATCATCATTTACGTTGCGGATTTCTGGCAAAGCGCTACCGCATCAAAACCTTTAAGCGCGATCTGCTGTTTCCGGCCTTTCTGGTCATGCTTGGCTTTGGTCTGATTCTGCTGCAGCCGGATTTTGGAAGCGGCATGGTTATGGTCTGTTCCATTGTCGTCATGGTGCTGGCGGCGGATTCACCGCTTTCTTATTTTGTGCGAGTCGGTATGCTGGGGGCTGCCGGTCTGGGTGGACTGATCATATCCGCGCCCTACCGCCTTGCCCGTATCACCTCCTTTATCGATCCGTGGAAGGACCCGCTGGGGGCAGGCTTTCAGATCATACAGTCATTGTTTGCTATCTCACCGGGAGGGATTTTGGGTGTCGGCTTTGATAACAGCATGCAGAAGCATTTCTATCTGCCGGAGCCGCAGACGGATTCATCTTTGCCATCTTCGCCGAGGAATTCGGCTTTATCGGCTGCTGTATCCTTATCACCTTATTTCTGATGGTGATTTATCAGGGCGTGAAAAATTGCCAAAAACAGCAGTGATCCTTATCTGTGCTATGTCGCTATCGGTTGATCTCGCTGTTTGCCATTCAGGTGATGATCAATCTGGGCGTTGTTGTCGGTCTGTTTCCGGTTACAGGCATCACCCTCCCCTTTATATCCTACGGAGGCAGCTCGCTTGTGGTCATGATGGGCAGCATGGGGCTCTTGATGAGCATTGCAAATGAAAGCTGAAAAACATAAAATTTACTGCGCAGTAACACGTCTTCCTATGGTATAATAAAAAACAAGGAGTGATTACATGAGAATGCTGATTGCCACTGGAGGGACCGGAGGTCATATCTATCCTGCCATGGCGCTGGCGGATGCCGCAAAAGAGCGCTATGGGGATATTGAGATATTGTTTGTGGGAAATGATGATCGAATGGAGGCCAGTGAAGTACCGTCCCATGGTTACGCCTTTCAGGGACTGCATGCCAGCGGACTGACAGGAAATGTCTTCAACAAGTGCAGGGCACTGCTGCTGATGATGAACTGTTACCGAAAAGCCTGCAGGATTATTGATGAATTTAAACCGGATATTGCGATTGGCTTTGGAGGCTATGTGAGTGCACCTGTCATGCTGGCGGCACATCATAAGCATGTAGCTACCATGATCCATGAACAAAACTCCATTGTCGGAGTTTCTAATAAAATGGTTGCTAAGTATATGGATGCGATCGTCATCTGTTATGAAAAATGCTTTGAGGAGTTCGGCAGAGAAAAACCAGACTGCTGGGAAATCCCCGTGCAACCAATGCGGTCCATGCCAAATTTGACAGGGACTACTTTTATCACTCGGTCTGAGCCTGCACAAGCCGCTGATCCTGGTTGTTATGGGGTCATTGGTTCCACATCAGTCAATGCCATCATGAAGGATGCACTGCCTGCTGTGAGTGAACGGTATCAGATCCTGTTTGTGACAGGGAAAAACAATTACGAAGAGATGCGTAAGCAGATTCATGCCCCGCATGTAAAGTCGTCGATTATGTAAAACAGCTGGATATTATGGCGCATGTCGATCTGATCGTCTGTCGTGCCGGCGCAACAACCGCAGCGGAAATCACTGCACTCGGTACACCGAGTATACTGGTTCCGAGTCCCTATGTTGCCCATAACCATCAGTTTTATAATGCCAGCGTACTGGTTGATCACAAGGCGGCTGTCATGCTGGAGGAAAAGGATTTGAATGCGGAGGCACTATCCAACGCAATCGATCGCATCATGTCGGATGATTTGCTGCGTGCTTCCATGCACAGCGCTTCGTTAGCGCTTGGAAAACCGAATGCGAGTGAGGATATACTGAACTGGTGCGATGAAATGAAAAGGTGAACATAGATGAATATAGAAATGAAACTACAGTCCTATGGCGATGTGGAATGCCAGGTGCCGCTGTCCAAGCGGACGACATTTCGTATCGGCGGGACTTGCAAATATTTTATTTATCCGAAGAATGAGCTGTGTCTGCTTCGGATACTGGACATTCTGGAGGAGGAAGGAATTCCGCACCGGATATTCGGCAAGGGAAGCAATATCCTTTGCAGCGACGATGATTATGAAGGGGCGATCCTTTGTCTGGACCGCTATTTTACTGATTTTTTCTTCGAGGAGGAAGGCTCCTGTCTGGTACAGGCGGGTGCCAGCATCATCATGCTCGCACATGAAGCGATGAAAAAATCCTTCAGCGGGCTGGAGTTTGCCAGCGGCATACCCGGTACGCTTGGGGGCGCTGTTTTCATGAATGCCGGTGCTTATAAAAGTGACATATCACAGATTCTGAAAGAGGTTTACATTTTAAAGGACCGCTCGATAGTTGTTATGCGCGTCGAGGAGCTGGAATACGCATACCGCCACTCGATATTCCAGAGTCACCGCGACTGGATCATCCTGGGGGCAAGACTGCAGCTGCAACTGGGGGATCAGAAGGAAATTCGTGATTTAATGGATTCCCGAAGAAAGCGCCGCATGGATTCTCAGCCGCTGGACAAGCCGTGTGCCGGCAGTATGTTTCGCAATCCTAAGGATCATCAGGCATGGCAGCTGATTGAAGAAATCGGTATGCGTGGAACACGGATCGGCGGAGCGATGGTTTCAGAAAAGCATGCGAATTTTATCGTCAATGAAGATCATGCAAGGGCAGAGGATGTAGTACAGCTGGTAGAAGTCATTCAGAAGGAAGTACAGGACCGCTTTGGTGTTGAGCTGATTACAGAAGTGGAGAAATTCAATTGGAAGATATAAACGACCTTCTCTATGATGACGTCGAAGCGAAATACCTGGCCCTTCAGAATAAGAAAAAGAACCGCAGGAAGAAAAAGCGAAAGAAACGACTGCTGATTCTTCTGGTTGCTCTCGCGCTTGCCGCGCTGTACTTTATCAGTGATTTTTCAAAGGTGAAATCACTGGATGTAAGAGGAAATTCCTTCTATACGAAACAAATGGTTCTTCAAAAGGCAGGACTGACCTATGACAGCCGCTATATCGTCATCCCCCGCTTCTATCTGGAATGGAAGCTGGAGAAGGATGATCTGATTGAAGCTGCCACTGTACATAAGGAACTGGATGGTGCCATTACCATTGAAGTGAAAGAAAAGAGCATTGTCGGATATTATATCGATAATGGGAAAAACTATGCATTGGTGAATGACGGAAGCAGTCTGGTAATCGACAGCACCATGCTGGATACGATTGTGAATTATCCGCTCGTGGACGGCTTTACGGCTGCGGAGCGGAAAAAGCTTGCCAAAAGCTTTGGCGGAAAACAGAAGGTGGAGGATTCCATTGTGCAGATGATATCGGAAATGGTTCCGTATGAAACATCATATGACAAGCATATGGTGAAAATCATCATGCAGGACGGCAACACCATTTTTACCTCCTATGAGTCCATGCCGCTGCTCAACGATTATCTGGGGACGCTGAAGCGTCTGAAAAAAAGCAATGTCTGTTTATGGCCGGATGCCGCTACGCATTCCATACATAACGAAAATTGCAGTAAAAAAGAATAAACAGATAAGAAAAGAAGGAACATTCTTGGAAATCTATACGGTTTTTGGTATAATAAATAAGATGTAAGGAGGAATATTATGTCAATCTCTAAAAGTACACAGTATGGAAATATCGAAATTTCCATTGATGCCATTGCTTCATTGGCAGGCGGTGTTGTGACAGAATGCTATGGAGTAGTCGGAATGGCTTCTCAAAAATTTCTGAAGGACGGTATCGCAGAACTGTTAAAGAAAGAAAATTACGCAAAAGGTGTTGTGGTTCGACAGAAGGAAGATCATCTGGAGCTGGACCTGTACATCGTAGTGTCTCATGGAGTAAAAATCAGTGAGATTGTTTACGAAGTGCAGCAACGTGTGAAATATATGCTTGAAAAATCCCTGGAACTGGAATTCAAAAAAGTGAATGTCTATGTGCAGGATGTAAAGGTTATGAAATAGGGTACTGCATATGGAGACAATTAACGGAAGTTTATTTAAGGATATGCTGGCCAGCGGTGCGAATCTGCTGTCCAACAAATTCAGTGAAATCGATGCATTAAACGTATTCCCAGTACCGGATGGTGATACGGGAACAAATATGTCTTTGACATTCAATGCCGGTGTACAGGATGCGCTGGCTTGTCCGAGTGATGATGTCTGTGAAATCGCCAAGGTATTGTCCAAGGGACTGCTGATGGGGGCACGCGGTAACTCCGGTGTTATCACCTCTCAGATTTTCCGCGGTCTGTATCAGGGTGTGGAAGGCATGAAGGAAATCAACGGATTCCAGCTGGCCAATGCACTGGTACAGGGATCACGTGTTGCGTATAAGGCGGTTATGCGTCCTGTTGAGGGAACGATTCTGACCGTTGTGCGTGAGGCGGCTGATTATACGTATGCCTATGCACTCTACACAGGATGTAACGGTAACGCAGGTAATGGAGAAGATGGTGGAGGAATCCAAGGAATCTCTGATTCGTACACCTGAGCTGTTGCCTGTCCTGAAGGAAGTCGGTGTCGTGGACAGCGGCGGTGCCGGTCTTGTGACGATTTTTGAAGGCTTCCTTTCTGCAATGAAGGGAACTGTAATTCAGAAAGAGGAAGCTGGCGAAGCAAGCGAGGGTGTTCAGGCATCCATGGAAAGTGAGGAATTCGGTTATTGTACGGAATTCATCATTCGCCTGTCTGAGCGCGGTATGAAAAATTTCAGAGAGGATTCTCTGCGTGATTCTCTGGCAAGCATTTGGTAATTCCATCGTCTGTGTGCAGGATGATGATATCGTAAAGGTGCATGTGCATACACTGACACCGGGAGATGCCCTGAACATGGGGCAGCGCTATGGCGAATTTGTCAAGCTGAAGGTTGAAAATATGCAGGAACAGCATGAGAACATCATGATGAATGCTGCAGTTGAAAAAGAAGAGGCGCCACAGCAGCCGAAAAGCAAATATGCGATTATCACGGTTGCGGCCGGTGATGGTTTAAAGGATATGTTTACAGAGCTTCGTGCTGATTATGTTATCAGTGGCGGGCAGACGATGAATCCTTCCACAGAGGATTTTGTACAGGCAATCGACAAGGTGAATGCCGAGCATATCTTCATTCTTCCGAACAATTCCAATATTGTACTTGCGGCACAGCAGGCTGCTTCGGTTTGTGAGGATCAGCATGTGGAGGTTATTCCGACAAAGACGATTCCGCAGGGGCTGAGCGCATGCATCATGTTCAATCCGGAAGTGGATTTTGATATGAACCTTTCAGAAATGAGCGATGCGATTGCACTTGTGAAAACCGGACAGGTAACCTATGCGATTAAGGATACCACCTTTGAGGGTATGGAAATCTGTGAAGGTGATTATATGGGTATTCTGGAAAAGGATATCATTGTATCGAATCCGGATAAGCTGGATACGACACGTCATCTGATCGATGCCATGGTGGATGAGGAAAGTGAAATCGTCACACTGATTTATGGTGAGGATATCACAGAAGAAGAAGCACAGGGAATTGCTTCCTACATTGAAGATAAATACGATGTTGAAGTGGAAGTGAACAGCGGTAATCAGCCGGTGTACAGCTTCATTCTCGGAGTCGAATAGTACTCAAAAATACAATAGGATATGAAAAGCTCGATAGATTCGGGCTTTTTTGTATCCTGTAGCATAATAAAGTAGCATTGCTTATGCTTTAAATTTATTTGTTGTGGTGCTTATTTATAGGTTCATTTTTAAGACTATTAACATAAGGATGAATGGATATGTCTTATATCATGAATAGTAAATTTATCATTTTAAGATTAACAAATAAATGTGATAAAGGAGTAATTAAAAATTTGTTGCCTGACTCTTTAAAAAGCACTTTTGAACATTTACCACTTTTAGACATTGGTGAGGTTTTAGTGGTTGGTGATGCTATAGTACTGCCAAGTAAAATAAAATTAGATAAACCTAAAGATTCGCACCAACCTTTAAGTGGCACAAAAGATATTGGGATGAAGGGATATGATAAAGCCTAATAATAATGCAATTAAAATTGCGATTGAAACATTAAGGAAACAAAACAGAAGTTAATATATTCATTTCTAAGAAATATAGATAATTACTTTTTTTGTTGATAAAAGTATTATAATTATTGACTTAAGTATCAATATTCATTAAAATATAGTTGAAGGATATAGATGAATATTTATTTATATCTGGACATACTATTAAATGAACAGTTATGTTCAAATATTATCCGCTAGCTGGCTTGCGGGATATAAAAGGCCAGCGTTCAAATATTAGCCGTTAATTCGTGTACGGGATATAAAAGGCGAATGTACAAATTGCCCCTAGTTGGGGCATTTTATTTAGGAGTTTAATTCTATGGTTCAATTAGGAAATCTATATTTTATAAAACAGTCGTTTTTTGATTTGGTTCAAGACAAAACATTACCCATCAATAAACCGGATGACGAAAATGGAAAACATGGACGTCCTGCTTTTTGTGCTATCAAGATTGATCAAGGTGACTATTATTGGGTAATACCATTTTCTCATCAAATAGAAAAGTACCAGAAAATATATGATAAGAACATTCAAAAATACGGTCGTTGCGATACTATTGAATTTGGATATGTCTTAGGAGAAAAAAAAGGCTTTTTTTGTTACAAAATATGTTTCCAGTTACTGAACAATATTTTAAAGAAATATATATAGATAAAAACACCAAAAAGCCTATTGAATTATCGAATAAGGTAAAACACAATTTGAAATCTAAAGCAAATAAACTAATATCTTTATATAGTAGAAAAGGGATAAAACTAATGTTCACTGATGTAGATAAGATACTGCAAACATTAAGATTATTAGATTATTTAATCTTGTAGATTATGGATTTTGGGGTTTATTTGGAGCTTAAAACTTCAAAAAATACTCAAATACAGTAAACTACAAGGAACACTGACATTTAAAATAATACGCATTTGTCAACGAAAATTGAATTTACTCAATTCAAGGGAACGGGTTATAAAATTGGAGTCGAATAAAAGAAACAGAGGAAGTGCCAATCAAACTGGCACTTTTTATTTGCGAAATTTGGATGCTCTTGTGATGAAATGATTGTATAAGTCAGCAATTCTTATTTTCTGATTCATGTCATTCTCATAAGCTGGCGAAAAACCTGTTTCGTTTTATGTCATTTCCGTGGCTGAGTAAAAACTTCTTTCTTTTAAAAATACAACACAGAATTTATATCATTCTATTCGCATGAGTATCTAAACAGTGAGATGGCACTGTTTATTTTTTCTATACCTTAAAAGTAATGGATATAATACTCATCTATACCTTTTAAGCATGGAAAACTATTTGATATAAGTATTTGTCATATATAAAAAGAGAAGGTATGATGAATGATAGGAAATGAAAGGGAGGCTGATCAAAAAAATAAAGCATATCAATACATCATAAGCTGTATGTGAAATTTGGATTGGGGTAGAGAAATCGAGGGATGGATAAGGCAACACGCTTTCCTGAACATCTGCCACATACATCCTTAGGCTACAGTACATTGGGAATCGTACCAATGAACAAACAGCAAGGTGACAAAAAATAACATAACGTGTTGAAAACACGAGAGGCTCTTATCAGGGCAATAAGGAGGACAGTATATGTTAGGAAATTTCAGTTATGTAAACCCGACAAAGCTCTATTTTGGTGAGGATGCACTTTCCCATCTGCATGAGGAATTATCAAACTATGGCAACCGTATCTTACTTGTATACGGAGGAGGTTCGATTAAGAAAAACGGAGTTTATGATGCAGTATGTGAAATACTGCAGGCAAATGGAAAAGAAATCTATGAGGATGGCGGAGTCATGCCAAATCCTACCGTGGAAAAGCTGCGGGAAGGCTGTGACATTGCACGAAAAAATCAGGTGGATTTCATATTGGCAGTTGGAGGCGGCTCCGTATGCGATTATGCCAAGGCTGTATCTGTTTCCATTCATTGCGAAGAAGATCCGTGGGAGAAATATTATTTGCGGATGGAGGATGTATCCTGTGAGATTGTTCCAGTAGGCTGCATTCTTACCATGGTGGGGACCGGTTCGGAGATGAACGGCGGTGCGGTGATCACCAATCATGAACAGAAGCTGAAAATCGGTCATGTGTTTGGTGAAAACGTATTTCCAAAATTCGCAATTCTGAATCCGACATATACGTATTCCCTTCCCAAATATCAGATGGTTTCCGGTATCTATGATATTTTCAATCATATATGTGAACAGTATTTTTCCGGAGAAGATGACAATACAAGCGATTATATCAGTGAAGGACTGCTGCGTTCGATTCTTCATTCCTCCTATGCAGCTATAAAAAATCCTCAGGATTATGAAGCCCGCAGCAACATCATGTGGACGGCAACCTGGGCATTGAACACACTGATCGCAAAAGGTAAGACGACGGACTGGATGGTACATATGTTGGGACAGCGGTACGGAGCTCGTACGGATGCGACGCATGGCATGACGCTGGCAGCAGTGTCCATGGCATATTATCGTTTCCTTTGTCCGTATGGTCTGTCAAAATTCGTCCGCTTTGCACAGAATGTTTGGAATGTAAATCCGCATGGAAAAACGCCAGTGGAAATCGCGGCAGAAGGTCTTGATCGCATGGAACAGTGGATGAAGGATCTCGGTTTGATCATGCATCTTACAGAGCTTGGTGTGCGTGAGGATATGATGCAAGATCTTGTGGATGCCACACTGCTTATGGAAGGTGGTTATAAGATTCTTAACCGCGATGAAATCCTTCAGATCTTTAAAGAAAGTATGTGAGGTTTCTGTTGGAAATCAAGGTTTGGTATATGAAAAATCATTTTATAAAAATACTGGCTGTCATGGGATTGCTGCTGTGTGCTGGCTGTACTCGGCAAAGACAAACAGCGGGGAAAAACAATCCCACTGACAGAGGCACCGTGAAGGAAGAAAGTACTATGGAAATCATGATACAGGACGAACACGATACTACGGTACGCTTTGTGCTGTTCTCATCACCAGCTGCCAAGTCTTTTTACGAACAGCTGCCGCTGCGTGTGAACGTGGAAGACTACAGCGATAATGAAAAAATCTTTCATCCCTTGAAGGAGTTGGAAACGCAGGATACACCACAGGCTGTAGCTTCTTCAGGCACGCTGGCATATTACAAGCCATGGAACAACATTGTCCTGTTTTATGAAAATGGTCAGCCCTCGGATACATTGTATGCACTGGGAGAAGCAGTTTCCGGAAAGGATAATATCAAAAGGTTGCAGGGAATGATAAATATCACAAAATATAAAAATAACACGGTATCCCAAAAACAGAAAGTAAAGGAAGAACAGCGGCGTGTGAAGGCTCTCATCGGTACAAAGACGTTCACGTTATCCTTGCATGATTCTGAATCTGCCCGTGCATTTTTAAAGCGTTTCCCCATGACGGTAACGATACAGGAGCTGAATGGAAATGAACTTTTCGCATATATGGACGAGAATCTGCCAACAGATGCACAGCGTGCAACGAAAATTCATACCGGTGATGTAAAGATGTTTGGCAGGGATTGCCCGATGCTGTTCTATAAAGACTTTGCCACTGCGTATTCCTACACATCCCTTGGAAAGGTGGATGACGCAGAGGCACTTGCACAGGCATGGAAGGAAGGAACAAAGAGGTTATATTTACGTATTAGAGAAATTGACGTTATTTGAATCAGGATGGATACGGCATCCCGCTATGTGTCCTTCTCCATATTTGCTATTACGGTTTGCAGCTGCTTTAGAAATTTTTCAGAAGCTTTGGAGAAAATCTGATATTTTTTCCATATCAATGTCATACCGACACGCAGGGGTGGCTCTAAAGGCTTAAAGCAGATGGAGGATTCATCCGATATATGAATGATGTTGTCTAAAGCGAAGGAATAGCCGATACCGTTTTCCACCATGACAGAACCGTTGTATAGAAGGTTGAAGGTTGCGATGATGTTCAACTGAGTAGGATCTTTTTGCAGCCACTGGAAAATATTATCTTCATTATTTTTGGAATTACGACTGCAAATCAGAGGCTTATCCCATAAATCCTCTGGCACGATGACATCTTTTTCCGCAAGCTCACTATCCTTTCGCATTAAAATACCATACGTATCTTTGCAGGGCAGCTCAATATAATCGTATTTCGATTTGTCAAAAATACCAAACACAAGTCCAAAGTCGATCAGCCCTTATCCAGATCATCCAGCACATCCTTTGTATCTCCACTGGAAATGTGCAGGCGGAGCTGAAACTGCTGCTTTTGCAGCTGCTGAACGGCATGGATCAAAACGGATACCGCATGTGTTTCACCTGCTCCGATATAAAGATCTCCCTCTGTCACATTATCTTGTAAGGTGATCTCATCCTCGGTCTTCTTTACCAGATCAAGGATTTCCTCTGCCCGTTTTCTTAAAATCCTGCCTTCCTGCGTTAAGGTGATTTTTCGATTGCTGCGGACAAACAGCTGTTTTCCCAGCTCATCCTCCATATCCTTCATCTGTCTGGATAACGTCGGCTGAGATATATGCAGAAATTCTGCTGCACCGGATATGCTTTGTTCACGTGCGATTGTAAGAAAATAATGAAGTACTCTTAATTCCATTATGATATCCTCCTGATCACTGTTATGAAAGAAAATACTTTCGTTTCCCATCATGGGGCAGAGCCGTTCGATTATGCTGCACAGTTCCCATAATAGCGCTATAACAACCTACCATAAAGAATGAAATGCTTCATTTTTATTCTTCGGGTGCTGTAATCTATACCACATTATACCACAGTGCGTGGCATGTGACATACAGGAAAAAAGAGCGGTCACGATTACGGATCGAAGAGTATCCATAATCATCGTTTTACACTACTGTAATTTAGAAAATTATTACAAACTATATAGAGGGTTGAAAAATGAAAAAGGGAATTGAAAACACACTATGGAACATGAAGGAATGCGGTTGTCAAGAGGATATCATTCGGGAATATGAAAAACTTATAGAATCGCCGCATAGAGAAGAAGCTGTTGCTATGCTTGAGATGTATTGCAAACAATTGCAGGAACAAATAGAAAAGGAATATAAAGCAGTTGACTGCATGGATTATCTGATCTATGAAATTGAGAACAGCGAAACATAAGGAAGATTTTTCCTGAAGGGAGGCGGAGATATGAACATGAAAGAATTTTGCAGGCAGTATGCTGTGACAAAGGATGTGATCAAAGCCTTCCTTCATGCAGGGTTATTGAAGGGCTTTGAAGATGATCTGGAAAGGGATTGTCTTTGCTGTTTCGCTGTACAGCGACTGGAAACCTGTTTGTGTTTACATGCACTGGGCTTTGATATTCAAACGATAAAAGCATACTGTTCCTTAGCAGAATCAGAAGACGATACCCGGGTGCTGAGAAAGGAAATGTTACAAGAGCGCCGCGATCAGCATCTGAAGAATGCACATCGGATAAAGAAAACGCTGGATTGTCTGGATGCTGTTTTACAGAAGCTGAAATCGGTCACAGGAGGTGGAACATGAGAAGGAAGGATATTGCCGCATTTTTTGGAATCCTCTGTTATACACTCGCTGTGTTTGCCGGTCTTTATGTATACTATACAAAAACTACAATGCTTTATGGAACGATATGTGAAACAGAAAGCAAAGGATACAGGAAGGAAGCAGAACGAAAAAAGCATAGTTTAGAGTTACGTATGCCATGTGATAAGTCTGTGTATAAGGAACAGGCTTCCGCATCAGCGGAGCGATATAAAAACAGATAGGAACAGAATACAGGCTACCACACATAAGGAAAGGCATAAAGCTCATGCCGTAGAGTAGGAAGCTATATCGTCTATCCAAAATATTTGTAACATAAACAGTTTACCAAACGTGGTAGAAGGAGGCAGTTTTATGAAGAATATCATCGTTATCAGTACGAGCTTAAGAAAAAATGGAAATTCCGAACGTCTTGCGGATGCATTTGTAAAGGGTGCGAAGGAGGCAGGTCATATGGTAGAAAAATGTTCGCTGCAAGGTTGTGCTATGCATTTTTGCACAGGCTGCATGACATGCCAGCACAGCAGGCAGGGGCAGTGTGCAATGCCGGATGATGCGGATATCCTGATACAAAAGATGGCAGCAGCGGATGTTATCGCATTTGCGACACCGGTATATTTCTATGAAATGTGCGGACAGATGAAAACTTTGCTGGATCGGACAAATCCGTTGTTTCCGATTCCTTATAAGTTTAAAGATATCTATCTGTTAACGACCGCCGCTGATTCTGAGCAACATGCAATGGACGGGGTGATCAAGGGTCTGCAGGGCTGGATTGACTGCTTTGAAAAGAGTTCGTTAAAGGCCGTGGTGTATGGTACCTCGATCGATGGTATGGATGCAGTACTTGAACATCCCGAAATCTTAAACGAAGCCTATGAGCTGGGAAAAAAGCGTGATGGAAATATCACAGGATGAAACAACTAGGAGGTAGTAAGCATGGATACGATAAAACAGGCATATGTAACAGGAGAGAGAGCGTTATTTCATGCATCGGATGTACAGGTGGAGGACAGCACCTTTGCCCAAGGGGAATCCCCGTTAAAAGAAAGCCGCAATATTCGTCTTCACAACAGCATCTTCAAGTGGAAATATCCGCTCTGGTATAGCACCAATATAGAATGCAGTCATACCACACTGATGGAAACTGCACGCTCGGGTATATGAAATTGACTTTATCGATCTAAAGCAGAAGCTGCAGGATCCGCTTACATCACTGATGGTCCTGTGCAATCCGCATAATCCGATTGGCAAATTATGGAGCAGGGAGGAGCTGACACAGATCAATGCACTCTGCAGGAAGCATCATGTGATCGTCATCAGTGATGAGATTCACTGTGAGCTTTGTGAGCCTGGAAAAAAGTATCTTCTTTGCCTCGGTAAATACATCATGTCTGCAAAACAGTATTACCTGTCTGTCCGCAAGCAAGGCTTTTAATCTTGCCGGATTACAGGCTGCCTGTGTTGTCATTGCGGATGAGGGGATACGCAATCGGATATGGCGCGGCTTCCATACGGATGAGGTCGCGGAACCAAATGTTTTTGCCTGTGAAGCATCCATTGCCGCATGGATTGAGGGAAAGGACTGGCTGAAGGATTTGAACCATTACATCAGTGCCAACAAAAAAACGGCACAGCACGATCTGAAAACACAGCTCCCTGAGCTGCATGCTGTCGAATCGCAGGCGACGTATCTGCTGTGGATTGACTGCCATGTACTGCATCCCTTTGTGGATCAGTTTTGTGATTATCTGCATAAGGAACACGGTCTTCTTGTTTCCAAAGGCTCTGCCTATGGAAAAAGCGGAGAGGATTTTATAAGAATCAACATAGCCTGTCCCAATGCACTTATGCGCACGGGGCTTAAGCGGCTGTCAAAAGGCTATTGCGCATTTACGAAGCAGTTTTTAGAGTGCCGTTGAGCGTATAGAAACATTTGAAGCAAGAAGTGCTGTATACTAAGGGAATCGGTTGTTTTCATCGGGATAACATCGATTCCCTTTTCTTATGATTCAGCACATAGCTCATGCTGCTGCAGGATCAGAAACTGTCTGATAAAATCATAACATCCTGTGATTTTTAATGATTCTTGAAAGCTTTTCCTGTATTTCATGCCACATTTGCGGTATAATTCACATAACAAACCTATTTTTGTGTAAAGCGGGGACTGTTAAAGAGAGGATGTTTTCTATGCTTCAGATAAAAAATATATACAAACAATATCAGACAGGCAGTTTGATCCAGAAGGCATTGGATGGCGTTAGCTGAATCTGCGTGATAATGAGTTTGTCGCTATACTGGGACCGAGCGGCTCCGGTAAAACGACGCTTTTGAATATCATCGGAGGACTGGATCGTTATGATCAGGGAGATTGATCATCAACGGAATTTCAACAAAGAAATACCGTGACAGAGATTGGGATTCGTATCGAAATCATACCATCGGTTTTGTGTTTCAAAGCTATAATCTGATACCGCACCAGACAGTGCTGGCCAATGTTGAGCTTGCATTGACGATTTCCGGTATATCCAAGGCCGAGCGAAGAGAAAAGGCCAGAAAGGCTCTGGAGGAGGTTGGACTTGGCAATCAGGGGCATAAAAAGCCGAATCAGATGTCAGGCGGACAGATGCAGCGTGTTGCCATAGCGCGTGCACTGGTGAATGATCCGGATATCCTGCTGGCGGATGAGCCGACCGGAGCTTTGGACAGTGAAACAAGTGTACAGGTAATGAATCTGCTGAAGGAGGTTGCCAAGGATCGCCTGGTCGTCATGGTAACCCACAATCCGGAGCTGGCACAGGATTATGCGACCCGTATCGTATCGCTGCGGGATGGCAGGATTCGCAGTGATTCCAATCCCTATGCAGTAAGCGAGGAAGGGCTGGAACCGCCCAAGCATGAAACTATGGGGAAGTCCTCCATGTCCTTTCTGACCTCACTGTCGCTGAGCTTTAATAATCTTCGTACCAAAAAGGCGAGAACCATTCTGACCTCCTTTGCCGGTTCGATCGGAATTATCGGAATCGCACTGATCCTTTCCCTTTCCAACGGTGTGAATCAGTATATTCAATCCATTGAGGAAGAAACCCTGTCTGAATATCCGCTGCAAATTCAGAGTACAGGCTTTGATATCACATCCATGATGACAGATGCCCATCGGCCAAAAGCAGGGGGATGATGAGGAAGATAAAATTCATGTTTCTCAAATGATTACGAACATGTTTTCAAAAATCGGCTCCAATGATCTGACATCACTGAAGCAGTATCTGGACAGCGGAAAAACCGATATCGAGGAAAATACCAATTCGATTGAATACACCTATACAGTGGCTCCGCAGATTTACAGCACGAAAACGGATACTGTGCGTCAGGTACATCCGGATACCTCCTTTTCCTCACTGGGCTTTGGCTCCTCCAGCAACACCAACAGCATGATGTCCTCCATGATGAGCACGGATGTGTTTTATCAGATGCCGCAGGATACCGGGCTGTATGAGGATCAATACGATATCAAGGCAGGGAGATGGCCGAAGCAGTATAATGAATGTGTACTCGTTCTGACAAAGAATGGCAATATCAATGATTTTATGCTGTACACACTGGGGCTTCGCGACTATAAGGAGCTTGACAAAATGGTGGAGCAGTTCTCCAGAGATGAGAAGGTAAACGTTCCGGATGAGAGCCGCTCCTACAGCTATGAGGAGCTTGTGGGAACCACCTATAAGCTAGTCGATGCCGCTGATTATTATGTATATGATAAAACCTATCATGTGTATAAGGATAAAACAGAAGATAAAAAATATATGAAGCAGTTGGTTCAAAACGGTGAAGATGTAAAAATCGTCGGTGTTGTTCAGCCAAGCAGCTCAGCGACCGCGACGATGCTGAAGGCAGG
>ENA-OQCK01000491-OQCK01000491.1-human-gut-metagenome-genome-assembly--contig:-NODE-491-length-21247-cov-2.648627_pt1 | contig 21247 bp, 24 predicted proteins | sample MGYA00242498_ERZ504578 | MGnify/ENA primary metagenome ERZ504578 (study PRJEB26092, sample SAMD00036229) | human gut metagenome | host: Homo sapiens | study: EMG produced TPA metagenomics assembly of...
AAAGCTTTGGTGAGTTATATAAAGCATAGAAACGGTTAAATTGATATACTGAAGGTGATTAGTTTTGTGAAATCCTTATTTTTTTCTTGTTTCTCCGCTATCAGTAATGGATTATGCTATAATAGGACATGGATAAACTAAGGGAGGAACCGTACATGAAAATCTTAGTAACTGGTGGTACCGGATTCATTGGAAGCCACACATGCGTTGAATTAATAGAAGCTGGTAATGAAGTAGTGATAATCGATAACCTGTATAACTCACAGGCTGATGTTGTTGATAAGATTGAGAATATTACAGGAAAGCGTGTTGCGTTTTATGAGGCAGATTGCTGTGATGAGGCAACACTGGAGAAAATATTCAGTGAGCATAAAATTGATGCAGCTATTCATTTTGCCGGGTATAAAGCGGTAGGAGAGTCAGTACAGAAACCGATTATGTATTATCAGAATAATCTGATGTCGCTACTTGCATTGTGTAAGGTAATGGGAAAGCATAACTGCAAGCGCATTGTTTTCTCATCAAGTGCCACCGTATATGGAAACCCTGCAAGTGTACCTATCTTTGAAGATTTCCCGTTGGGACCTACTACGAATCCGTATGGTACGACAAAATTGATGATTGAACAGATTTTAAAAGATTTATACATTTCAGATAATGAGTGGAATATTGCTTTGCTGCGCTATTTCAATCCAATCGGAGCACACAAGAGTGGTCTGTTGGGAGAAGTCCGAATGATATCCCGAATAACCTGATGCCGTATATCGTTAAGGTTGCCAATAAGGAGTTGCCTTATCTGCATGTTTATGGAAATGATTATGATACACCGGATGGTACGGGTGTACGTGATTATATTCATGTAGTAGACCTTGCAAAGGGACATGTGAATGCTGTGAATAAGGTTATGGACCAATTGGTGTTGATGCGTATAATCTCGGTACTGGTATAGGATATAGTGTACTGGATGTTGTTAATACATTTGCAAAGGTTAATAATATCGAGGTTCCTTATCAGATTGATCCTAGACGTCCTGGGGATATTGCACAATGCTATGCCAGCACAGAAAAAGCGCTGAAGGAGCTTGGTTGGAAAGCAGAAAGAGGACTGGAAGAAATGTGTGCAGATGCATGGCATTTCTTACAGGTGGAAAAAGAAGCAAATTAATAGTTTGCAATTCTACAAAACAGATAAAAAACAAATGGAAATGCTTCAGCACTATCGAATAAATAACGAATAAGTTAGAAAAGACAGAATGAAAAAAATTCTGTTTTTTTTAGGACTTTTACCACTTTCATACGTATAGAACTATGGAGGTGATACTATGCAATGCCTGCGTTGCGGAAATACAGAGAAACGTTACTTTTATAAAGATGCCAAGGGCTGGTACTGTCGAAAATGCATCATGTTTGGAAGAATTGGGGTAGGAGAGCTGCCGGAAAGGAAAAACGTATGTAGAAAACCCATTCATACAGCATATCAGCTGAAATATCCACTGACTCCTGCACAGAAACGGTGTGCTTCAGAAATAGTAATGTACCTGAATCATCACCAGGATGTGCTGGTATATGCAGCCTGTGGTGCCGGAAAAACGGAGCTTGTCATGGAGCGATTAAGCAAAGCCTTGCGAAAGGCTGCAGGGTGGGCTTTGCCATCAGCCGTCGTCAGGTTGTTCTGGAAATACGGGAGCGCATGCAGGATGCGTTTAAAAATCTAAATGTGATCGCGGTTTGTGAGGGCTATACTGAGGTCACAGAGGGTGATCTCATCATATGCACAATGCACCAGCTGTATCGCTATCATGCGGTGTTTGATCTGTTGATCATGGATGAGGTGGATGCATTTCCTTATCGTGGCAATGCTGTGCTGAAGCAGATTGCAATACATGCCTGTATCGGGAGCCGTCTGTATTTGACCGCTACACCGGATGAAGAAATGCTGTCAGATGTAAAGCAGGGAAAACTGCAGATGGTCGAGCTGTTTCAAAGACCGCACGGCTATCCTTTGATCGTACCCGATGTGAAAGCAGCCTTGCCTTCCATACAGCTGTATCAGCTTATCCGATTTTTAAAGCGTCAGAAAAAGGAAGCCGCACAGACCCTGGTCTTTGTACCGACGATAGCTCTGGCAGACAGATGAGCAGATGGCTGCGTATTGTGTTTCGCTGTACTTCCTTTACTTCAAAAACGAAGGATAAGGAAAAAATCCTTAAAAGATTTCATGAAAAGCGCTACGAATGTCTGATTGCGACAACCGTTCTGGAAAGAGGAATCACCATCAAGGGTGTACATGTTGTGATTTATCATGCTGATCATCCGGTATTCAATGAAGCGAGCCTGATTCAGATGATTGGCCGTGTTGGACGTAATATTGAAATGCCGACAGGGAAAGGTTTGTTTCTGTGCACAAGAAAAACAAGAGATATCGAGCGCTGCATACAGGCATTACAGAGGATGAACAGGGGGATTCAAATGAAGGAAGAATGGTGCCGACTATGTATGGAGGAGATAATAAATCAGCAAAGTCTTTTTGAATTCCTGCGTCAGGATTCCCTTTTGTGCGGAGCCTGCCGTCATGAGTTAGCCGTTTTGAATAAGACAGTAAAGCTGAATGGCATAAAGCTGCATATCGCATATGTATATAATGATTTTCTGGAAAATATGATATTTCAATATAAGGAAGGTCTGGATACAGCTCTAAGAGACGTGTTTCCATGACATCATGAAAAAAATCAATGCTAAATTTCGACACTACACGATCGTTCTTCTCCCTTCGAGCGAAGAAAAAACCATTGAACGCGGCTTTCATCCGGTAAAGGACATGCTACATGCCTGCCGTTTAAAGACCATTGAACCATTTTATAAGACCTGCAATCACAAGCAGTCCCTGCAAAGCTTTGAAAACCGCAGTAATATTTCCCAGGTAATAAAAATGAAACCGAATATCGTTCTTCCAAAAACAGACTGTTGCTGGTTGATGATGTTGTTACAAGTGGAAATACATTACTTTGTGCATATGATCTTCTTCAAAAGCATAGGTATAAGATAGAGGCACTGGCGCTTTGTGCGAATCCCCGATTTGTCGAATCCTGCGAAAAAAAGATTTGAAAAGAAAAGGGATGTTCTCTATACTTTGACATAGATACAGGAAGGTGAAGTCAGAAATGAAAGGCAAAGTAAAATGGTTTAATGCTGAGAAGGGCTATGGATTTATCAATGGAGAAGATGGAAAGGATATTTTCGTACATTATTCTCATATCCAACAGGAAGGATACAAGTCCCTGGAGGAAGGTCAGGAAGTAACATTTGATACGGTGGATTCCGATAAGGGACTGCAGGCCAGAAATGTAGAAAAAGCATAAATGGCGCAAAGAAAAGGATCAGGAGCTCTCCGGATCCTTTTCCTGTTTTCTGGCAAATAGATATTCGAATGTAATGTATTATAGGTTTTTAACAGATAAAAACCTATAATACATTACAAAGCACATGTCTTATGAATGAAAAATATTTCTCTATATATGTAATTTTTTATACATAAATGAAAAACTGTTTAAAAATAAGAAACATATTACAAAAACATGATAGTTTTTTCAAAAAGTTCACAATTTTTTGATTGATTTTCACTCGTAAACTGTCTATAATGATGTTATGCAATAGATCAAGCATAGAAAGGTATAGGTTTTGAAGCAATGCGAGGAAAAGTAAAAATGTTTAACCAGGAAAAGGGATACGGATTCATCACTTTAGAGGATGGAAAAGATGTATTCTTCCACTATTCACAATTGATGATGGAAGGTTTCAAAACAATTGATGCTGATGCAGAAGTTGAATTTGATTTAGTTGAAACTGACCGTGGACTGCAGGCTCACAACATCGTTAAAGCGTAAAAAAACAGAATAACCGTGATTCCAATGTATAATGCTGTCACGGTTATTTTTTTATGATAAAAATAGGGAGATGACAGCCACCGGAGATATATGTTCAACATACTCTGAAATGACCATGAAAATTTGTGAATGGTTATGAAAAGAGGTGAGAATCATGTTATATGATGAGAATGAATATTATGACAGCTGTGATTGCTGTTGTGATTGTTGCTGTGAGGGCCCACGTGTCCCAGAGGATTTCGTGGTGCTACAGGAAGTATCGGTCCAACAGGGCCAACTGGTATCGGAATCACCGGTCCTACGGGAGCCACAGGAGTAACCGGAAGTACCGGAGCAACGGGCCCAGCGGGTATCGGACCAACCGGCCCGACCGGGGCAACGGGAAATACAGGAAGCACAGGACCAACCGGCCCTGAAGGAAGTGGTGCTGACTGTTTGTGTGTTCAGCAGATGATCAATATATTGTTGCAGATCATTCAGCTCTATCCAAACGATACTGTCGTTGTTGCAATGGAAGTGGTAACAATGCCAGTGGCCGTGCCGGTTCCCTGCTGCCATCACCTGATTATGGACTGCTGCAGCTCACCAATGCACAGGGCGTACCTCAAGAGGCCGTGTCGATCTGCCGCATTGCGTCTGTGCGAATTACGAGCGCAGTATATAATGAAGCTATTACGTATCTTCCTGCACCTGTACCTGCTCCAACCGGATGCAGCGCTGCCTGCGAAAATGCTGTACGCTCATACCTTCCAGTCGGAACTCCGGGTGTTGACATTACGCCGGCGGTCAGACGGTGGGACAGGGAACTGTGATAAGAAATGAATTTGCAATGGTGGTACTGGTGGGCCCAAACAACAGCGATCCGACATTTGTATCAGCATGTAAGGCAGAAATCATTACGAAATAAAAGGAATAGGAAGGGGACAGAAATCCTGGCTTGTTTGGGAATGTCCTCTTTTTCCTATCCTGGTTTTTATTCAAACAGAATCCTTTCCAGAGTTGAAATTGACACGTAAAATTATTGAGGAGGCTTACGTAAACGAAAACGCAGACAGGTTGTTCACACAAATGTTATGGAAAAAAGAAACAAAATGTAAATTCTTCTGAAATTGTCTGTATCCGGTGTTATTGAAACACACTTTGTGTTACAATAGATAAGGCTATATGAAGTTTTGAAACAGGCGATATAAACTTATAAAGAAGGTATGGAGGGTCTTGAATGGCTAATTTTATCGAACGTTTATTAAACGGTGAAAAAAAAGACATTGCATAATCTGGAAAAGACTGCAGAACAGGTCATGGCACTGGCAAATGACATGGAAGCGTTAAGTGATGATGCATTGAGAGAAAAAACACAGGAGTACAAACATAGATATGAGGAAGGGGAAACCCTTGACAGTCTGCTGATAGAAGCCTTTGCGACATCCCGTGAAGCTGCACGCCGTACGATTGGTGAGTATCCGTACAAGGTTCAGATCATGGGTGCGGTTGCTATGCACCAGGGCGATATTGCAGAGATGAAAACCGGTGAAGGTAAGACTTTGACCTCCACCATGTGCGTTTACCTGAATGCCTTAAGCGGCAAGGGGGTACACGTTGTTACTGTCAACGACTATCTGGCAGGCCGTGATGCGGAATGGATGGGACAGATTTACCGGTTCCTGGGTCTGAGTGTCGGTGTAAACTCCCGCCCGCTGACACCATCTCAGAAGCGTGATGCATTTAACTGTGATATTACATATACCACAAACTCCGAGCTGGGCTTGATTATCTGCGTGATAATATGGTTACCGATGTGAAGGACCGCGTGCTGCGCGGGTTGCATGTTGCAATCGTCGATGAGGTCGATTCCATTCTGGTCGATGAATCCAGAACGCCGCTGATCATTTCCGGTGGCGCGAAAAAAACAGCAAACCTGTACCTGCAGGCGGATGCATTCGCAAAACGTCTGAAGGGGGATGACTTTGAAATTGATGAAAAAACCCGTCAGATCATGCTGAGTGAAAAGGGTGTAAGTGTCGCAGAGCGTTACTTCAAAATCAAGAATCTGTATGATGTGGATCACACCCAGCTGGTACATCATATAACACAGGCTTTAAAGGCGAACTATATCATGAAAAATGAGGTTGAGTACGTCGTACAGGATGATGAGATCGTCATTGTCGATCAGTTTACCGGGCGTACGATGCCGGGCCGTGCATATTCCGATGGATTGCATCAGGCGATTGAGGCCAAGGAAGGTGTATCCATTAAGGAAGAGACTAGTACCCTTGCAACGATCACCTATCAGAACTTCTTCCGTCTGTATGATAAGCTTGCCGGTATGACCGGTACCGCAAAAACCGAGGAAGAGGAATTCCTGGATATCTATAATATGCGTGTTATTGAAATTCCTACAAACAGACCGGTACAGCGTATCGACTATCCGGATGCGATTTTTGCGAACCCGAGACTGAAGTTTGCGGCTCTGGTGAAAGAGGTTAAGGAACTGTATGAAAAGGGGCAGCCGGTACTGGTTGGAACGATTTCCGTTGAAACCAGTGAGCTGGTGCATGAGCTGCTGCGCAAAGAGCGGATTCCTCACGAAGTGCTGAATGCGAAGAACCATGCGCGGGAAGCAGAAATTATCGCCAAGGCAGGTCGCCCGAAATCCGTAACGATCGCAACCAATATGGCAGGGCGTGGTACCGATATCAAGCTTACCGATGAGTCCAGAGCTCTTGGCGGACTGGTCGTTCTGGGCAGTGAGCGTCATGAGTCCAGACGTATTGACAACCAGCTGCGTGGACGTAGCGGACGTCAGGGGGATCCGGGATATTCCCGTTTCTATGTTTCCTTAAAGGATGAGCTGATGATTCGTTTCGGCGGCGATAAATTTGAAAAGCTGTTTGAATCCATGGGAGATGCACAGATTGAATCCAAGATGGTAACAAAATCGATTTCTCAGGCACAGAAACGTGTCGAGGGCTATAACTATGATGTTCGTAAGCAGCTGCTGGATTATGATGATGTATTGCGTAAGCAGCGTGAAATCATGTATGAGCAGCGTAATTTCGTTCTGGAAAATGAGGATGTTCACGGCATCGTTCGTGATATGATAGACCGCGTCATTGACAGTGTGGTGGATGCGAATGTGGATCATACCCGCCATGATGAAAGCGTGGATTATGCAGGTGTTCTGCAGGGACTGGAGCTGCTCGGACTGGAAGAAAAGGATAATCTGAAGCTGGAGGAAATCCAGGGTAAGGAAAAGAATGATGTAACAACATACTGTGCAGAGAAAATCTTCACACTATACGATGATAAAATCAAGGATATCCGTGATGAATTTAAGCAGTTTGAAAAACCAATCGTACTGCGGAACATGGACCGCAACTGGATTGAGCATATTGATATGATGGATAAGCTGAGAAACGGTATTCACCTGCGCTCTTATGCGCAGAACAATCCTTTACAGGCATATATCCAGGAAGGATATGAAATGTTTGAGGAAATGCAGGCACGTATTGCACGTGAGGTTGTATTCTTTGCTTTAAAGGTACAGGTAGAAAGAAAAGTGGAAAACTAATATGGAACTATACGAAATTAAACAGGGGGTGAACACTCATCAGGCAAAGCTTGCGCAGCTTGGTGAGTCACTTTGACTTAGCTGAAAAAAAACATAAGATTCAGGAGCTGACGAGCATGACGCTGCAGGATGATTTCTGGAATGATCCGCAGCATGCGCAAACACTGATTCGTCAGCTGAACGGTATCAAGGACATCGTGGAAAACTACGAAAAGCTGAACAGTGCGCTGATAGGTCTGGAAGAAACACATGATCTTTTGAAGGAAGATTATGATGATGAAATTTTCGAGCTGTTTGAAGCAGAGTATTTGGAGATGGAAAAGAACTTTGATGATTTTGAAATCAAGATTCTTCTGTCCCATGAATATGATCATTCCAGTGCAATCCTGGAGCTGCATCCGGGAGCCGGTGGAACAGAATCCTGTGACTGGGCGGATATGCTGTATCGCATGTATTCCCGCTGGGCTGAGAAAAAAGGCTTCAAGGTCAGTATGCTGGATTATCTTCCCGGAGATGAGGCAGGGATCAATCCGTGACCTTCCTTGTGAGGGTGATATGCGTATGGGTATCTGAAGGCGGAAAAGGGCGTTCACCGTCTGGTGCGCATATCGCCGTTTGATTCCGGCGGGAGAAGGCATACATCCTTTGCTTCTCTGGATGTTATGCCGCAGTTTAACAACGAAATCGAAATCGAAATCAAACCGGAGGATCTGATTGTGGAGACCAAGCGTGCCAGTGGAGCCGGCGGTCAGCATATCAACAAAACAGATTCCGCTGTCCGCATGGTGCATAAGCCGACCGGATTGGTGGCCACCTGCCAGAATGGTCGAAGCCAGCATGAAAACCGGGAAGAGGCGCTGCGTGTATTGAAAAGTCGTCTGTATCAGAAAATGATTGAGGAGCAGGAAGCCCGACTGGCGGAAATCAAGGGTGAGCAGAAAGCTAATGAGTGGGGTTCACAAATACGTTCCTATGTACTCCATCCGTATTCCATGGTGAAGGATCATAGGACCAGCTGTGAAACCAGTGATGTGCAGGGAGTTATGGATGGCGATCTGGATGCGTTTATCTTCGCATATTTAAAAAACACAGATTTGATTATTATGAGTAATGTCAAGAAAAGGGGAGCCTCCCCTTTTTATCATTTAATGTGGAGATTACAGAATATGTAAAAATAAAGGAATTGAGATGTTTGTGTGATTATTACGATTTCCTTAAGAATATATGTGAAGGCTTTAAAATATCGTATTTTTAACACATAGTTAATTAAATAATGTTAGTGATTTATAAAAAAATGTGGAAATTAGCTACAGGGATGTTATACTTATATAGAAAAAGAAAGGGGTACTGAATTTGAGAAAACTTTTAGTCACATTGCTGGCAGCCGGTCTTTGCCTGACAGGTGTCCATGCACAAGAAACAGAGAATACAGATGGTACTGTAACCAATACAGATACAAATGAAATTAAGACAGTTACATCAGATACATATCAGCCGATTGGTGAGATGGAAGGAGCTGAAAATGCTGCCATGGGAGACGGTACGCCACAGCAGCCGCAAACGCAGTATAGAAGCAGATCAGCAAATGCCCGCTTGATTGCACCTGTCTGGGGAATGAACGGAACAACGAAAACCTTTACATATACAAAGAATGGACAAAGCGTTGTTGTTGAAAATCCAAAGCAGGTAGTTGATGTCTCTGAGCATGATGGTAAAATAAACTGGGAAAAATTGAAAAGTGAGGGAATTGACGGCGCAATTCTTAGAATCGGATGGGGTGTCGGATACACAGATGAATATTTTGATTATAATATAAGCGAATGTAAACGTCTGGGAATTCCTTATGGTTTATATCTATACAGCTATGCATATGATGCTAACTTTGCCTATGCGGAAGCGGATAGTACAATTGAACGTCTGCAGGGATATGATTTACTGATATGTCTTATCCGATTTATTATGATATAGAGGCGTTCAAGGCATATAATCATGATGGAGCAACACGTGTTCCACCAAAGGATGTTAAGACGTATGAAGTATTATCAAAACATACGTTGATAAAATGAACAGCGCAGGTATAGTGGAAAAGTGCACGTTTACAGCTATCGCAGTTATTGTCAGAAGCAGCTAAACTCTGCCTATATTTAGGACTTACTTCATGGATTGCAGAATATGGAAGCTATCTGGCGTTTGATAATCCGTACTATACGGGAGACAGTGGATGGCAGTATACATCGGAAGCTGATTTTGAAGGAATTACTCCAGAAAATGTGGATGTTAGTATGTTTACAAATACCCTGCTGAGTCTGCAGACACAAAGTCCTGCAAATCTGACAGCTACGGTAGAGGGAACAAATATCAAGCTGACTTGGGATAAGGTTCCTTACAATACGAGATACCGTGTATATTATCAGACAACAGACGATGGTGAATGGAATTATCTGACATCTCAAACCGGGACTTCCTATACCTTTAAAACGGGAACCTCTGGGGCATCCTACCGCTTCGTTGTCAGAACAGCAAACCTTATAAATGGCGAGTATAAATTTAGCCAAGCAAGCTTCAGTAACCGTCTGACTTATCCGCAAAAAAAGGCGCAGGGGTTCTATAATCTGTCCAGAAGAGTCCGTGTATTCTCGTCACCGAATGCTGCAAATTACAATCGCTATGATCCATTCAAGAAAAAATGGATGGGCAGCATGAAAAATTACAATAACAAACCACTGCTTTTAACAAGAGAATATGTGAATGAAGAAGGTACCTCTTACTGGTCTGCCTATTATAATGGGAAATGGATTGGTTATATAAATTCCTACGCATTGAAAAACAGTGTGAAAAAGGATACGTATTTTGGATGGGGAGATAATAATGCTCGAGTCTTTAATACACCGAATCCACAGAAATACTGGCTTTATAACGCACCGGCAGATAAATGGGTGAAGCGAATGACTGGTTATCGTAATCAGAAATTTACAATCAAACGTTCTCTTGCCAGAGCAGATGGAGCTTGTATTATTCCTGCTATATCGGAGATAAGTGGATTGGCTATATCAATAGCTGGGGATTCCAGAATCAATAGAGAGTGATAAGGTGTTTGCATAGGTATGTATATAATGTACAGGCTGATGCAGATGCCTTTTTTATTGCCCCGCATTTAATCAAGGAAAACATGTTGTGCTTTCAGAACAGTAAAAAGCTTTGCAATCACGGACCTGCATTCGTGATGACAAAGCTTTTTTATAACGCCATCTTCAGTATATCCACAAAAATTTGTTTATTCAACGCCACATAATGTCCAACACAATCTTTACCATTATTGGTAGCCCGATTAGCCATCTCCTCAAAATGTGCATCATCGATTCCCATTTCATGCAAGGTGGTTTTCAGATGCAGCGACCGGAAAAATTCCTCCAGCCTGTCCGCAAGGATATAGGCATATCTTCTTTTGTGTAAACAAATGGATCGACACCAAAAATTCTGCTTGCGAGCTGCGCCAGCTTATCCGGATGATGCGCAGCCATGTAGCGGGCCCATGCGATGGTTACAACAGCCATACCTTCTCCATGCGTAATCCCATACTGTGCACTCAGCTCATGTTCAATACGGTGCGCTCCCCAGTCACTCTCTCTGCCGATATCCAGCAAATTATTGTGCGCGATAAAGGCGAGGCACTGTACCTCAGAACGCGCATGAATGTCATCCGGCTTCTTCATCAAACGGCGGGCATTCACCATGAGTGCCTGCATTGTACCCTCCAGCATATAATCTGTCGTATCAACATGCTCCGTATTGGTGAAATAGCGCTCCAGCATATGAGAGAGAATATCTGCAATTCCTGCCGATGTCTGATAGGCGGAAGCGTTCTGGTATACTCCGGATTCATGATTGCGAATTTCGGGATGATGCAATCGTACTCAATGCCGCATTTGTGCAGCCCATTGGAAATGATGGAACAGTTGGAGCACTCGGAGCCGCTCGCAGGTATGGTGGTGATAACACCAACCGGTACAGCCGTTTCAGGAACAGCAGCATATTCGAAGAAGTCCCATACATCATGCTCATAGGGTATTCCTGCTGCCACTGCCTTTGCTGTATCGATCGAGCTGCCTCCACCCACGGCAAGTACGAAATCAATCTTTTTTTCCTTTCCCAGTGTGATCAGCTCACGTACAAGCTCGATTTTCGGATTCGGAACAACACCGCCCTCTTCATAGAAGGCGATGCCACTTTGAACACAAGCCTTACGAACAGCATCCCAGATTCCTAGCTCTTTGATAAAATCTCCGCTGTAAACCAGCAAAAGATTTGAAACATGAAATTCCCTGAACAGATCAGAAAGCTGATCCAGTGCATGATCGCCAAACAGAATCCGTACAGGGTTGTGATACGTAAAATTTCTCATGATGTCCTCCTATCGTATTTACGAATAAATAATTTCGATAGATGACTTCTGCAATACTCCTCCATGTCTCACTGAGCGGCTGATCCGTTATCAACAGGTCAACTCCGGCAAGGTCATAAAACAGGACGTCCGATATGGAATCAAACTTTGTATGATCGACAATCAGGACTTTATAGTGGGAATTTTCCAGCATATGCTTGCGCACCTCTGCCTCATTCAGGTTGTTGTCAGAGAGTCCATGCTGCAGATGCAGTGCCGGACAGGAGATAAAGGTGATATCCGCAAAATTCTGCTTCAGCGTATCTGTCGTCCGATACCCGGTAAAGGATGCAGTTGCCCGATGAAGCTGTCCACCCAGACAAATCAGATTCACATTGGATGACTGGGAATGAAACAGAGAACTGATACGCAGCGAATTGGTGATCAATGTAATACATTTCCCTGATGAGATGATTGCCTCCGCAAGCTTCAGACATGTCGTGCTGGAATCCAGCATAATGACAGAATGATCCTTGATGATATCCACCGCCTTGTCCGCCATCTGTTCCTTTTCACTGGCGAAGAATGATTCACGTAATTCAATCGGCACACCCTTGTCGTATTTATCCGGCAGATAGGCACCACCATGAATTTTGTTGAGCTTTCCGGCCGCTTCCATTTCCTTGATATCCCGGCGTATTGTCTCTTCTGAGCAATCCAGTACCTTGCTGAGCTCGGAAACAAGTACACTGCCCTTTTCGTGCAGCTCCTTTTCAATAAACAACTGCCGTTCTAGCTTTAACATACGTCTTCCCTCTTTCTTATCGTAATATTTCTATGAATATTATATAAGTTTATTTGGAAATGGTCAATCATCCTCCTTCAAAATCCCATATAATCAAACAGAAAGTCACATCGACATCTATAATATAACAATATCCAACATGAAAAGCAAGGGTAAACACAAATAAAACAACAAAAAGTAACACAAAACTGTTGACATGTGACTGAATATGTTGTATTTTCGTTGTAGGGGGTTTCATTTCGGTCAGAAAACAATATTTGAGAAGGGAGGGAAGCACAGGACAGCTGCCGAGGGTGAAGCTACTTAAAGAATCATGTGATACTTGAGGAGGTACTATGAAAAATGAAAAGAAAGGCAGTTTTCTTGGATTGCTGCCGCTGATTGTATTCCTTGTTGCGTACATGGGTACGGGACTTGGAACAGGAAGCTTTGACAACATGCCGCTGATGACGGGAATCGCCATCGCATCCGGAGTCGCATTACTGTTAAACAAAAGAGATAAGAAAACACCATTCGAGGAAAAAATTGCATTGTACTGTAAAGGAGGAGGAGAAGAAACTCTGATTCTGATGGTTCTGATTTTCCTGCTTGCCGGTGCTTTTGGCGGAGTCGCAAAGGGAATGGGAGCCGTTGATTCTATCGTAAACATGGGACTTACCATTCTTCCCGGAAATCTGATTCTGCCGGAATCTTCCTGATTGGCTGTCTGTTGAGCTTCTCCATGGGAACATCCATGGGAACCGTTGCCGCACTCATGCCGATTGCAGTCGATATATCCAATAAAACGGGCATCAATGTCTGTCTGTTAGCCGGAGCCGTTGTCGGCGGTGCAATGTTTGGAGATAATCTTTCCTTTATTTCCGATACGACCATTGCCGCAACACGAACGCAGGAGGTATCCATGAAGGATAAATTCAAAGCGAATATACTGATGGTTCTGCCTGCTGTTGTCATCAATGTGATTCTGCTCGCTATCCAGTCTGGAGGCGATGTGAGTCTTGGAAATATCGGTTCCTTCAGCTTTGTGAATATCATACCGTATATTTTGGTCATCGCCTTGTCCCTGGTCGGCTTGAATGTTGTGGTCGTGATGATCATCGGTATTTTATCCGGAGTGATCATCGGATGCTTCAATGGCGGTTTTACCCTGATACAGTCGCTTACGATTATTCATGACGGTGCAATCGGTATGGAGGATATGGCTTTGATCGCGTTATGGTCGGCGGTATGGTAGAGCTGATGAAACACTTCGGCGGTATGGATTTCCTGATGAATCAGCTGACCAAAGGGGCAAAATCATCCAGAGGCGGCGAGCTGTCCATTGCGGCTCTGGTAAGTCTTCTGGACATTGCGACTACCAACAATACAATATCGATTATCGCAGCCGGTCCGATTGCCAGAGATATTGCGGATAATTTCCATATTTCAAGATCGCGTGTCGCAAGTATCCTGGATCTGTTTTCCTCCGCATTTAATGGTCTGTTGCCATATGCCGGACAGCTGCTGGTAGCCGGAGGTCTGGCGAATGTATCGCCAACCGCTATCATGGGCTATAACTGGTATTCCATGCTGATGATTGTCTTCGGAATTGTCTTTATCATCATCGGATTTCCGAAATTCAAGGATATCAGAACGAAAAAAGAACAGGTTGAAAAGGAAGCATAGAAGAATATAAGGTGGAAATGTATATGAATAACTATGAGCATCACATGTTGCTGGATGTGGAGGAAGTAAAATGCTATGTCACCTCCAAGCTGCAATACTTTCAAAAGGATGAAGTTCTGCAGGCAGAGGAAATCGGTGATGGAAACATCAATTATGTTTTCCGTGTATGGAATCCGGATAGTGGAAAATCCATCATCATAAAGCAGGCAGATAAATTTCTGCGCTCTTCCGGAAGAGCGCTGGATGTATATCGTAATAAGATTGAAGCGGAAATTCTCAAACTGGAGGGTATGCTGGCAGAGGGCTTTGTACCAAAGGTTTATGCCTATGATGAAACAATGTGCGTGCTGGCAATGGAGGATATTTCGGCCTATAAAAATATGAGGAAAGAGCTGATGGAAGGTCGATTCTTTCCCCACTTTGCAGAAAATATCGCAGAATTTCTGGCAAGGACACTTCTGCCTACAACAGATTTGGTGCTGGATCGGGCAGTGAAGAAAGATAATGTCAGGCTCTTTCTGAATAAGGAGCTGTGTGATATTACAGAAGATCTTGTGCTTACAGAGCCATATGATAATTACAAGAATCGTAATATCGTATTACCGGAAAATGAGGAGTTTGTGAAAGAGTTTCTATATGAGAATGAGCAGCTGAAAGCCGATGTTGCCCAGCTTAGAGATAGCTTTATGAACCATGCGCAGGCACTGGTGCATGGAGATCTGCATTCCGGCTCCATCTTCATCAATGAGCAGGGAATAAAAATTATCGATCCGGAATTTGCGTTTTACGGACCAATGGGATATGACATCGGAAATGTGATTGGCAATCTCTTCTTCGCCTGGGCAAGAATACAGTTTATAGAACCCCGGCATACAGAATTTATCACCTGGTGTTCACATACGGTGGCAGATACGATTGATCTGACCATGGAAAAGCTGTCAAAGGTTTATGAACAATGCGTGGAATGTCCGCTGTATCGTACCAAGGAATTTAAGCAGCACTATCTCAGAGATGTAATGAGTGATTCCCTTGGCTATGCAGGGACGGAAATTATTCGCAGAGTTGTGGGGGATTCCAAGGTTATGGAGGTCACCTCAATCAAAGAGACAGACAAGCGTGTAGCCTTTGAGCGTGCATTGCTGAAAATGGGAATCTGGCTGATACGGAATCGAAAGGTGATTCATGAGGGAATGGAAGTAAGTGAACAATTTAACATGATTTGTTCATAGGGCTGATGAACCTTGAGGGATTGTGTGTAGTGCTTTGGCATTTACGCTACAACAGCACATACACACGCTCTCTGCATGTAGGCATGGTACTTGGTTTATGAAGTAAGGGGCTTTGTGCGGTACGCTGATGAAATAAATTGAGGTCGGTACATGCTATGCGCTATAAAGGGTTAACTATGATAAGGAAGGAAGCTGATACAATGGAAAGACAGGACAAGGGGCTTGCATATCTGCTGCAATATGAGCATGTGGCATGGTTTGAAAACGGTATGGTCCGTATACTGGATCGGAGAATTTATCCGAGTGTTATCCGCTACGTGGAATGTAAGGATTATCGGGAGGTTGTTCAGGCGATACGGGACATGGTGACGCAAAGTGCCGGACCGTATACCGCAGCCGGTATGGGAATGGCCCTGGCAGCATGGCAGATACGAAATGCAGACCAGAAGGAGCAGAAGGAATTTCTGAAGACTGCAGCTGAGGATATCGCTACAGCCAGAATTACGACTGCAAACCGCTACCGTGTCATAACAAGCGGATGCCTGCAGGCAGCCTATGCGGCAATCGATCGGGGCGAGAATGCGGTAGAGGCGATCATACAAAGAACACTGGAATCATTAAATCGCAGATATGCGACAATGGAAAAGGTAGCGGAATATCTGGTTGATCAGATACCGGAGAAAGGGCGTGTACTGACACAGTGCTTTGGAGAAACGATTGTAGGCATGATGTGTCGTGTTGCACAGCGTAGAAACAGACAGGTGGAGTTTTATCATGCGGAAACAAGACCCTACCTGCAGGGTGCGCGGCTGACCTCCAGTGTATGTCATGAAATGGGCTTCTCCTCAACGGTGATTACTGATAATATGGTTGCCTATGCAATGGAAAACAAGGGGATATCACTATTTACCTCTGCCGCAGATACAATCGCCGGGGATGGACATATCGCAAATAAGGTCGGAACCATGCAGATTGCAATTCTGGCAAAATACTTCCATATTCCGTATTTTGTGACAGGTATACCGGATGCAGATAAGCGCAGTAAGGCGGATATCATTATCGAGGAACGCGATCCGCAGCAGGTACTCTGCTATCGCGGTATCAACAATACCCTGCCCGGTGTTCAGGCGATTTATCCATCCTTTGATATTACTCCACCCTATCTGATTGATGGTGTCATAACAGATAAGGGGGTATATAGTGCATATGATGTCGCAGCTTATTTTGAGGAAGATGTATCACAGTTTTATTGATAAGGAGGTCGGTTTATGAAGGTTTACGTACGTGCTCCCATGTCTGAAATCAGACTGCGGGAGCTGCAGGAGCTGTTTGAAGAGGTCGTATATGATCCATGGAATAAAACAGGAGAGCGCTTTTATGAAAAAGAGATGCTGGAGGCGCTGAAAACGGTGCAGCCGGATATTCTGATTACAGAGCTGGATCGCATCACGGAAGCTGTAGTATCCAACTATAAAGGGTTAAAGGTAATTGGTGACTGCCGTGCAAATCCAGCAAATATTGATATAGAGGCATGCAGTGCTCATGGAATACCGGTTTTGTGTACTCCGGCCCGGAATGCGACGGCTGTAGCGGAAATGCTGGTGGGAATGCTGATTGCTATATGCGCAAGCTGCTTCCTGCAACTGCATGGGTCAGGGACGGACAATGGATAGAAGGAACAACACCGTATTATACATGGATGGGAAATGAGCTGCATGGCAAGCATGTCGGCTTCGTCGGTTTTGGTGCCGTGGGAAAAGCGGCTGCACACCTGCTGGACGCATTCGGGTGCAGCATCAGCTATTACGATCCGTATGTCAGTGATACGCCATATACAAAATGTGAGCTGCAGGAGCTGTTTGCCGCATGTGATGTCATTTCCATTCATCTGCCGGTGCTTCCTGCTACAGAGAAGCTGATTTCAAGAGATTTGCTGTATACAATGAAACCGGATGCTGTTTTGTGAATACCGCAAGAAGTGCTGTCGTAGATATGGAAGCATTGCAGGATATGGCAAGAGAGAAACGAATTAAGGGGATTCTTCTGGATGTGCTGAACAGCGAGCCGCCATTACCGGATGACTTGAAAATCATAGAAAATGACAATGTCCTTTTAACACCGCATATCTGTGGAGCCACCTATGAAGTTACAGACCATCAGTCGGATATCATCACAGAGCGCTTAAAGGCCTGGAAAAAGCAGGAGCAGCTGGAGCGTATCGTATACAATTATCACTCCCTGAAGATGCCGTTATGAAGCATTATATGATCGTGGATATAGGAACCGGTAATTCAAGAGTTGCTCTGGTTCGTGAGGATGGCGCATTGATTTGCGTGAAAACCTTTGAAAATATCTATTATATTGATGAGGCATATGAGGATGCGCAGTATTTTGATCCTTCGTTTTGGAAGCGCAACATCTTAGGACTTTGTCGGGAAATCATTCATATGTATCCAAATATCACGATCGATGCCATATCCTCCTCCGGTGCCAGAGAAAGTATTGTCCTCATCAACCGGAAACAGGAAGACTTCTATGGACTTCCCAATATTGATAACCGGGGAAGAGCGTGGATGGCAGAGATACAGAAGGATGGGATTTATGAGAAAACGGGGCGCTGGGTTACGGAGGATTTTCCTGCCGCTAAGCTTATGGGCCTATCAAAGCGCAGAAAAGAAATTTTCGATCAGGTACAAACCTTTACAAGCCTGAGCGAGTGGATTGGCTATGTTTTATGTGGAAAGCTTGCCATCGAACCTTCGCAGGCGTGTGAAACACAGCTATATGACATCGGTGCGCAGCATGGAGTGAAGAACTGATAAAGCGTTTCAAGCTGGAGCAGCTTACCATGCCGCCCCTGCTGAATGCAGGCTCTCTTCTGGGTTTTATGAGAGAGGATATCAAGGAGCAGCTTGGAATCGCCTATGACATTCCCTTTCTTATAGGGGGGCAGATACGCAGGTGGCAGTGCTTGGAGCCGGTATGCAGGAAGGGATATTGCTGTTGTATCAGGAACAACGTCTCCTGTGGTGACGCTGAGAACAGAACGATACTGTGATCCGCAGGAGCGCTGCTGGACGGATTCCTGGTTAAAGGGCAGCATGTATCAGATGGAAACAAACCCCGGTGTTACGGGATTGAACTATCAGCGCATTCGAAATCTGCTCTTTGACGGTGTGAGCTATGAGGATCTGGAGGCAGCATTGAAGGAAGTAAACAACATAAAATGCACCGCATCCTTTTCCTCTCTGGATTTTGAACATGCCTGCGGCTATAAAAACGGCGGCTTCTTCATGCGCCCGCCATTTCGCGCTGATTTGCATCGAATAGATCTTGCATGGGCCCTGGTGGGGGATATCGCCTGTTCTATTTTTTATCAGTATCGACAGCTGCTGCAGATGCTGCCGATACAGCATGATAAGATTCTGGGCTGCGGTGGCGGTTTTCAATCGGATATGCTGTGTCAGCATCTCAGCGATCTGACGCAGAAGGCTCTGGTACTGCCGGATCATTTCCATCAGGCATCTATTATGGGCTGTGTAGCTGTATGCAATTCTTATTGGAATATTCATACAGACACAAATGAGCGATCATACAAAATCTATAAACGCAAAAGGGATCGCTCATACAGGAGTATTATGAAATATGGAAAACAAATCGAGATAGAGTGAATACGACGGTATAAGGAGGAAAACGAAGTATGTTAATGGAAAAAGAACGACAGGAAATTGTAGATTACGGGAAGAAAATGAGCTCTGCCGGTTTGTCGAAAGGAACATCAGGCAATATCAGCGCCTATGATCCTGTGTGTGGTTATATGGCGATTTCACCATCCGGATTGGATTATTTTGAAACCGCTGCCGAGGATATTGTCATACTGGATTTGAATGGAAACCTTATAGAGGGAAGCCGGAAGCCATCCAGTGAGCATGCACTGCATGCGACAATTTATAAGCTTCATCCGGATGCGCGAGGTGTGGTGCATGCACATTCTACCTACTGCACAACCTTTGCATGTTTGAAGCAGCCGATTGAAGCCGTACATTATCTGCTTGCTGGAGCGCAAACATCTTGTGTACCCTGTGCTGATTATGCAACCTACGGCACGGAGGCGCTGGCGGAAAAGGTGAGTGAAGCAACGGGGGAAGGACTGGCGATGCTGCTGGCAAATCATGGTATGGTGGCCTGTGGCCCCTCTTTATCAAAAGCCTTCAACGTTGCGGAAAACGTGGAATGGGTTGCGGAAATTCAATGGCGTACCATGTGTGTTGGAAAACCGGCGGTCCTGAGTAAAGAGGAAATTGATGTCGTGATCGAAAGCTTCAAGACATATGGGCAGGTAGAAGAAGGAGCGACAGGCAAGGGCGGATACTGATAAAAACAAGATTATCTGCTTTCCATCATCAGGAAGCACTGTATTAAAAGCTGAATTTCAGAGGTATGAATCACTACTTTTGAATTCCAGCTTTTTTTGTTATATGTTATGTGAATCGCATAACTTGGTTCAGTCTGTGGCAAAAGGAACCTAATGTATTCGATAATGCAATAATGTTCATAAGCTGTGCAGCTATGTCCTTCTAATCTCTTTTGAAAATCACATAGCTTTAACTTGCTGTAAATAGTAACAACATTTTTCTTAATGATACAAACGATTAGTATATGGTAGAGTAATTATACAAAAATATTAAAAACTATGTGCAAAGTAAAAAGATAAGCGTTATCAAATAATAAGAAGAACACTTAATTATTGTTATACACCACTTGAATATATTTAGTTCAAAACTATTCTGCTTGTAATTAACCATAAATTGTAATATAATATAGTTAACCATTTATAGGAGGAAGAAATAATGAAAAAAATTGGTAAAATGGTTTTAATGATGATGCTTGCAATGCCTATGTTAGGAATCAATGTGACAGCAGCGACTACTGAAAATCCAGATGGTAGAGCGGTAATGAATCCTTGCGATGACATACTTCAACCTGGTGAGTATGCACAGTTTTCACCGCGAAATAGTGGAATGACTTCATACAGAGTCGATAAAGTAGATGCAGCAAAGGATTTGATTTATAATAATAAATTGAAAGCTTGGTTACCTGCTTGGTCTTTGACTGAGGTGTATCAAAATTCTGTTGGCGGTACTGGCAGTTTAGATCAAATACTACGTGTTGGAGAGTATTTTCATCCAGATGGCAAGTTTGCGCAAATTCATAACTTAGGATTTTATGTATATGCAAATAATGCATCAGCGAATACTGTGAAATTAAAGTTCAAGGATAAATGGGGAAAAGATGTGTATGTTTGGGTAAATGCTGGACCTCTGTATGAACATAATCCAAATAATAAAAATGGTAGTTGTAATTAATGATTAAGAACTTTTAAAATAGCATTGAAAAATGCTGCATTATAATGACGTTCTTACTCAAATGCGGGCAAATTCAAATAAAGGAGAATTCAATACTATTGTAATTTATCAATAGTATTTGAATTCTCCCTTTTGCAAACACCCTAAAATAAGAAAGAACCACAATGATGTACGTATTTTTCAGTTAGTAATATAAAATTACTATGATTATACGAAAGGGAATGGTTAAACAGCTATGCTACATAAACAAAAAGGCTTTATTTTAGCATTGTTCGCTGCAGGTATCCTATTTATCAGTAATCACGATTTCATGTATGCAGAAAACTTGAAGGTAAAGAAGATGAAATGAA
>ENA-OQCK01000492-OQCK01000492.1-human-gut-metagenome-genome-assembly--contig:-NODE-492-length-21244-cov-8.687692_pt1 | contig 21244 bp, 21 predicted proteins | sample MGYA00242498_ERZ504578 | MGnify/ENA primary metagenome ERZ504578 (study PRJEB26092, sample SAMD00036229) | human gut metagenome | host: Homo sapiens | study: EMG produced TPA metagenomics assembly of...
CATTGCCTAGCATATTACAAAGGATCCGGCGGAAATACTCATGGCGGGGATATGACAGGAAGCTGCGGGAATCTGTCAGCATACCGACGAAACGGCTTAAAAGACCGAGGCTGGAAAGTGCGTTTAATTGATCTTCCATGCCTTTGATCTGATCAAGGAACCACCAAGCTGCTCCATATTGCATCTTCCCGGGTACACTGCCGTCGTTGAAATTGTAGGCATTGGCTACCATCAACTCGGTGTCGCGGGGGTTCAGGTTGTAAACGATCGTTTTCGCTAACAGCCCTTCTTGATCTAAACGGCTGAAAAAGCGGTTCATGGATACGGAGATCGGCTGATCGTCGATAGCGTCGAAACCCGTGTCCGGTCCTAATAACTTGAACATCCGTTTGTTATTATTCCGGTTAGCACCGATATGGAATTGTTGTACCCATCCACTCCGGGCATCCATCGCCGCCAATTCGTATAACAATGCCGAACGGTATTTGCGAACTTCCTGCTCCGTGAGCGATTTACCCATACGAGCCTTGAGGAAGATCACCTCAATCTCCTGCTCGGTATAAGGTTCGGCATAGAAAGTATCCAACCCGTGGTCCGATAACTGGCACCCTTGGGCGGCGAAGAAATCATGTCGTTTTTGTAAAGCCTCCAATAAATGCTTGTAGGTGAGGATGGTCTTATCGGCAGCCTCCTCCAGCTTGGACAAATAGTCATTAAGCGCCTTGAAATTATCGATAGCGAGTACCTTGTCCGGTCGCCATGCCGGATATACACGAGTGTGGCATCCGTCTGAACGTATTTTTTGATGGTATTCCAAGGAATCTATAGGATCGTCGGTCGTACAAACGATCTCTACGTTCATCCGTTTCATGATGTCTTGCGCACGATATTCGGGGGTACGTAGTTTATCCGTACAAGTCGCGTAGATTTCCTCGGCGGAAGCCGGATTCAAGACTTTATGGATTCCGAATATACGGCTAAGTTCCAGATGCGTCCAATGATAAAGCGGATTTCGCATCGTGTAAGGCATCGTCTCGGCCCATTTAAGGAATTTCTCATAAGAGGCTTATCTCCGGTGATGTATTCCTCGGGAATGCCATTCGCTCTCATCGCCCGCCATTTGTAATGGTCTCCGCCCAGCCATATCTCCGTAAGATCCTCGAATTGGTGATTCTCCGCTATTTGCCGGGGATCCAGATGGCAATGGTAATCAATGATGGGCATCTTCGCCGCATGCTCGTGATATAACTCACGGGCCATGTCGGTCTGGAGCAAGAAATCTTGATCTAAAAAGCTTTTCATACTTGACGATACTTTTGAATGATAGATAAGGCGTCGCGGCATAAATCAGTAATGGATTGCCAATCGTTTTCCGCTATCGCTTCTTTGGGGAAGAGTTTGGACCCCATTCCTACGCAGGTCACGCCGGCCTTGAACCAAGCGGATAGATTCTCCTCTGTCGGCTCCACGGCACCGGTCGCCATGATTAGGTCCATGGCATGGGCGCCTTTATGTTCTTGACAAATGAGGGACCTCCTACATTTCCGGCGGGGAATATCTTGCAAAGGTCGCAACCTGTTTCTTGGGCAAAGCCGATCTCGGATACGGAACCGCAGCCGGGCGTATAAGGGATGAGGCGACGGTTACATATCTTCGCTATCTCCGGGTTAAACAGCGGGCCGACTACGAAGTTTGCCCCTAGCTGTATGAATAAGGCGGCTGTGGCCGGGTCTACGATAGAACCTACGCCCAATACTAATTCCGGACATTCCTTGGCGGCGTATTTTACCAGCTCGCCAAATACCTCGTGGGCGAAATCTCCCCGGTTAGTAAACTCGAAGGCTCTGACGCCTCCCTCGTAACAGGCTTTTACAACTTGTTTTGCGATCTCTACCTCTTTATTATAATAGACGGGCACCATTCCGGTTTGGATGATAGCTGTAATGTTTGTATTTTATTGAATCGAGCCATGTTGGGAATTAAAAATTGAAAGTTGAGAATTGAAAATTAGCGGGAGACACGGCCGGAGGTGTCGCCGGACATGAGTTTTTCTACTTCCTCTACGGTTACTTGGTTGAAGTCTCCGTAGATCGTGTGTTTCAGGCAGGAAGCCGCTACCGCGAAGTCCAAGGCTTTCTGGTCGTCACCGGGGTAGGAGAGCAAACCGTAAATAAGACCTCCCATAAAAGAATCGCCTCCACCTACACGATCTACGATATGGGTGATGTCGTACCGGCGGGATTCGTACAATTGGTTGTCGGCGTATAGCACTCCGCCCCATGTGTTGTGATTGGCATTGATGGAGCCTCTTAACGTGATGATAACTTTCCGGGCACGTGGGAAGCGAGCCATTAATTGGGTACATACTGATTGGAAAGAGGCGGCGTGTACCTCGCCTTCCGTGGCGGCGGCGTCGAAACCTTCGGGCTTGATACCGAAGACTTTCTCGGCATCTTCCTCGTTTCCTAGGATGATATCGCATCCGGCTACTAGTTCCGGCATGACCTCATGGGCTGTCTTACCGTATTTCCAGAGATTTTTCCGGTAGTTGAGGTCGCAGGATACCGTGATGCCCAATCGGTTTGCCGCCTGTATCGCTTCCAAGCATACGTTGGCGGCACCTTCGGATATGGCTGGCGTGATACCTGTCCAGTGAAACCAAGAGGCATCCTTGAATACCGTGTCCCAATCGATCATCCCCGGTCGGATCTCGGCGATGGAAGAATGAGCCCGGTCATATACCACCTTGCTGGCACGAGCGACCGCTCCGGTCTCCAGAAAATAAATGCCTAACCGTTCCCCTCCGTAAATGATCTTGGATGTTCCGATACCCTGTTTGCGTAATTCCATAACGCAGGCACGGGCGATGTCATTTTTGGGTAAACGGGTTACAAACTCAGTCTCGATGCCATAGTTGGCGAGTGAGGCGGCGACATTCGCTTCCCCTCCGCCAAAAGTAGCGTTGAACTGATTGGCTTGGCAAAAGCGTAAATAGTCCGGAGTAGCCAGCCTAAGCATGATCTCTCCGAAAGTTATGACTTTCTTACTCATGGTGGTATAGTATTATGTTTTTCGCAAATGTAAGGGTTTATTTCGAATAATGTATAGCGTGTGTGCGAAAACATAGGCTTTTTTATTCCACCTCCCGGACAAAATGCCCGATTTCGAAAGGAGTCTTTGGGGCGCTAACACTGGTGTAGAAAGGAAGCAGGTATTTGACAAAGCCTTCTTCTACCTCTAAATTGGGAAATCCTAGTTTATAGATACCAAAGCGAGAATCATAATCCTTGATCGAATCTTCTCGAAGTTCTGTATACCGATGGGATAAATAGTCTGGTTCATAGTGCCAAGTATTTAATGTGACCTATTGACAAAGATACGATAAGTTTCTTGATTTAGGATATAGAGTCCGGAAAAACAAAAAAGCCGCTAGTCCCAATATGGATGCGGCTTTTTTGCTCCTCAATGAAACAATCTCACGATTCCCCCCTTGCAAAGACTTGTTAACCTTAGATCTAAAATACTATGAAAAAAACTCGATACAAATATAAGGGGTTTTATAATATGCGTCAATAGTATTTGTAACATTTTATTGTAAAAATATCGCAAATAGGTTTCAATTTGATATATATCAAGCTTGTTATTCTAGAATTCCGTACTTTTTAGGAATATTATTCATAATTTCGAATAATTCGTTAATAGTCTCCGCACGTAGCATGGCGATCCGTGTTTGCTTGAAATCGGTAATACCTTTGAAGAGCGGAGTAGCTGCCAGATGACGACGAATATGTAAGATTCCCCTACGTTCGTCCAATCGTTCCACGCTTTGCTCCACTTGTTTTTTTAGGATATCCAGATACCAAGAGAAAGGCTCTTGCGGCAATAATTCCCCGGTCGTAAGATAGTGTTTTACCTCCCGGAAGATCCAAGGGCGGCCTATGCTAGCCCTACCGATCATTACGCGTCTACGCCATAGTCCTCGAAACGCTGCTTGCATATCTCGGCGGAAGTCACGTCGCCATTCCCGATGATAGGGATTTGCATGCGAGGGTTATTTTTTACGGCACCGATCAAGGTCCAATCCGCCTCGCCCGTGTACATTTGCGCCCGTGTACGTCCGTGGATGGAGAGGGCGGCGATACCGCAGTCCTGTAGTTGCTCGGCCAGATCCACGATAACGCGGTTGTCGGCATCCCATCCCAAACGGGTTTTCACGGTGACGGGGATGTTCACGGCTTTCACCACCTCTCTCGTGATCTCCAGCATCAACGGGATATTGCGTAGCATGCCGGCCCCGGCTCCCTTGCCTGCTACTTTCTTTACGGGGCAACCAAAGTTATATCTAAAATATCCGGACGAGCTTCCTCGCAAATACGTGCGGCCTCTACCATCGAGGTTACGTCCTTACCGTAAATCTGGATAGCGACCGGACGCTCATCATCGGAGACATTTAGTTTTTGCTGTGTTTTGTTCACACTGCGGATCAACGCGTCGCTCGATACGAACTCCGTATATACCATGTCCGCCCCGAAGCGTTTGCACATCAAACGAAACGAGATATCCGTCACGTCCTCCATAGGCGCCAAGAATACCGGACGCTCCCCTAAATCTATTGAACCAATCTTCATACCTTCTGTTTGCTAACTAAATAGAGATTACAAAAGTACTTCTTTTTGGGGAATAATTTTTACATCTCGTAAGATGATCGGTGGATGGAACAAGCGTTTTTAATAATCCGGATCATTTATGATATATTGATAGAGCTCGGATTGCCCCGCTTTATTTAGGATCTTGTGCTTCTCCAACTGGAACTTCAACTGATCCAAACCGCTTTCAAGTGCCTTTTTGTACAGGCTTTTCAACTCGTATTCCATATTCCTGTTCTCGAGCCGTAAACGTTCTATCTCCAGATCCTGATACTTGATTGTTTTCTTATATTCAGCCAGAAATCCGGTGCTCTCTTGTAATCGGAGTACTATGTTTTTGTACCGGTAGCACAATCTGTCGTAGGATATATCGCAACGTTTGGCTACATCCTGCATTTTGGTGCCCGAGGTTATTTCCGTGAATATGTATCGATCTTGTTTGTCGTGTATGAATGTAGCTAGTTCGGCGGTAATTTGTTTAAGGAGGGGAGAGATGTTTTTAAGGGATCGAAGGCAGAACAGGAAATCATCGTGTTGGGCGATGATCTCGTCGGCCTCTTCTATGGTAATAAGTTCAGGCATATTGAAATAAGGTTATATTACGAGTAATAGGTTTTCTGTTTAGTTAAAATGCGGAATTTAGCATCGATCGATAAAGGCAAATAGATCACGTATTCCTGCTTCATCTCAATTATGAAATGAGTGGTATTATAGCATACTCCCTTTATGTCACTGTATTTACGTATAATACTATGAACGTGGAATACCTTCTCATCACAATAAAATTCTAATTCAGGGAAATACTTGCTAAAACAAGTATCGTAAAAAATAAAAAGATTCTGAATCTCTTCAAGGCTACAAACGTCCATACGCCAATTGTTTTACAGTTAATAATAGATTAAAAGGTCAAGACAATTTATAAAGGATGTCCTTCGTGAGGGCGGGCGTTATATGGCTTTATGTAAAGTAGTGGTCCTTTCATTAAATAAAGAAAGGGCGATTGGCTGAACTTTTACTTAATCGAAGGTTCGGCTAAGACCCCGCAACGAATAAAAGTCAGCCGCACGCCTCCTTTATCTGTATACACTCATAGTTCCTAAAGTAACGTCAGTTTCCACTATAAGTAACGCCAGTTTCATCCGGTTGAAACTACAGTTTCCTAAGCGAGAAATAGAAGGAATCTGCAATGGATTTATAGACAGTACTTTATATTGTCTTCCCATCATCTTTCATTAACTCCCATATACCTTGTTCAAGAATCTCTTGCAGGGAATGGTCTTGAAGTATCCCTTGATAGGTGGAATAGAAATCTCCATCAAGTCCTATATAGACAATATTCTCATGCAATTCTTCTATGGTAGTGATATGTGCATGCAGCTTACAGTTCTTGTCGGGGCAGTTCGCTACAATTTTCTTAATTCTTTCCATTTTGTTCAGCAATTCATCGTATTGGGATATGCCTTTAGTGGTGGGTTGAATCTGATAATTAGTTTTCTTGGCAGGTTGTATGTTATGGTTGGGGTCAAGCAATACTACATGGAATATGTAGGGGTCTCTGTCAAAATAGCCGACAATACGCCCTGTGCTTTTGGATATAGAGAACTGCATCATTGGAAACTCTTCTTCATTATCCAATATTTCATCGGGAAGCCAGTCGAGCTCCTTTCTTTGAACTGGAATGTTCTTTGCGCTTCAGTCAATAGGATGGCAGCGTAAAGCAATACTGCCTTTATTTTCTTCCAAGACTTCTTGGGGTGTCATGTTCCCCAATACTCCCAACCGTTCAATAAGCCAACATGCCATCCTTGTGAGCATCCGCCAAGTTCAAAATTGGGTATCTGCTTAAAATAAGAAAAGGAAAAAGTAATTTTCCTTCTCCTCACTTCTTTGGCTTGTTCGGAACTAACTAACTGTTTCGTGCCATATTTAGGCTGATTGGAATTAAGCGTTAATTTCTTTCCACTTTGTCCCATAGTATTCCGTCATAAGTGCTGAAGAGATAATCTCTCGCAACGTTCGTTTACGCCCAAATCGCCTCTTGTTTTAATCCATGGCATTTCAGTATGAGACAGTCTTTCTAACTCTGCTCCACTGTATTTGAGATAGTTCTCTAAGATAAAATCCACAAATTCCGTGTCTTCAACGGAGAGAGCTACATCCTTATTCCGACAATCCTCCAAATTTATTTCAGAATAGAGGTACTTTGTCGGATTGAAACGATTATATATTTCCCGGTTTACGGGACCGTGAATCCATGCCTCAAAATCACCGGTAAACATGGACTTCTTATTTATTCCGTAAGACCACGCCTGAACGTAATACAATAGCTTCTGCAACTTTAAATTGATTAACGATGCATTTTTATCTTCTGATTTTACACGTAAGATTATATAATCAGCAATGTCGTGTATTGAGTTCATATTTTTAGGCTTAATATTGGTATGCAAAGATAGGTAGAATATTTGTCTGCGCAAAAAATAAATCGCTGAATTCATGTGTCTTAAATTATTTCACATCTTTTGCCTGTCTTTCCTCTTTCTGTGGCCTGTTGGTCGTTTATAAGAAATCTTCTCAAATATTATTCGTACCTTTGCTACCGTAATATTAAAATATATAACCTTGAAAGAGAAGGATTTTGAAATAATGGCGCCTGTCGGTTCCTATGAATCGTTGATGGCTGCTATACAAGGAGGGGCCGACTCCATTTATTTCGGTATCGAAGGATTGAATATGCGTTCTCGCTCGTCGAATAATTTCACGACGGAGGATTTGCGTAAGATCGTCGCTATTTGCGGGGAACATGGTATCAAGAGTTATCTCACGGTTAATACGGTTATTTATGGTGAGGATCTTCCGTTGATGAGGGAGATCATAGACGCCGCTAAGGATGCGGGTGTCTCCGCCATTATCGCCGCCGATGTGGCCGCTATGAATTATGCGAATAGTATCGGGCAAGAGGTGCACTTATCCACGCAGTTGAATATCTCGAACGTGGAGGCGTTGAAGTTTTATGCCCGCTTCGCCGATGTGGTCGTATTGGCTCGCGAATTGAACTTAAAGCAGGTGTATGAGATTTATCAGGAGATCGTGAAGCAGCAGATCAAAGGCCCGAAAGGGGAATTGATCCGCATAGAGATGTTCGCTCACGGGGCTTTGTGCATGGCCGTGTCCGGTAAATGCTATTTGAGTTTGCATGAGATGAACGCTTCCGCCAACCGGGGGGCTTGCATGCAAATTTGTCGTCGTGCCTATACGGTGCATGACAAGGATAGCCAGATCGAGCTGGATGTGGAGAATCAGTATATCATGTCGCCGAAGGACTTGAAGACGATTCATTTCATGAATAAGATGATGGATGCCGGCGTACGTGTGTTCAAGCTGGAGGGGCGTGCCCGCGGGCCGGAGTATGTGCGTCTCGTGACCGAATGTTATAAAGAGGCGGTCAAGGCCTATTGCGAAGGTACCTTCGATGAGGAAAAGGTAGCGGTTTGGGACGAGCGTCTGCGCAGGGTCTTTAATCGCGGTTTCTGGGATGGCTACTATCTGGGACAACGATTGGGTGAATGGAGCAGTAAATATGGCTCCGGTGCTACCCGTAAGAAAGTGTACGTGGCACGGGGTATCAAATACTTCGGCGGAATCGGTGTCGCCGAGTTTGAGATGGAGTCCGGTTCCTTGAGAGTAGGCGATGAGATCTTGGTAACGGGTCCCACGACCGGAGCCGTTATGCAGACCGTCGATGAGATCCGGGTAGACCTGAAACCGGTGGAGGAGACCGTGAAAGGGGAACGCTTCTCGATAAAGATGTCCGAGAAGATCCGCCCGTCCGATCGTCTTTATAAAATGGAGAAAGTACAAATCGAAAAAGAACTACGATAATGAAGGAATATATTTTTAAACTGACAGACAAGGTTCGCGATTATGAGTGCGATTTGCAAGGCGTGGTGAATAACTCCAATTACCAACATTATATGGAGCATACCCGGCATGAGTTTCTGGAGTCGTTGGGTGAGAACTTCGGCGCCATGCATGAGAAGGGCATCGATGCTTTTGTGGCCCGTGTGGATATCCAGTTCAAGAACTCCTTGCGGAGCGGCGATCGGTATACTTCTTGCTTGAATGTATATAAGAAAGGGGTGAAACTGGTGTTCGAGCAAGATATTTACCGGGAATCCGATGGGGCGCTGGCTACTAAAGGAGTCGTGGAATCCGTTGTCGTAGAGAATGGCAAATTAACCAGAGGAGAATATTTCGATGAGATGCTAAAGCGAATAGAATCAAAACAAGCATAAATGACAGACAAACAGATTTACCAAATTGGCCTTACTATGATTAATGGGGTGGGAGATATCCTAGCCCGCCATCTTCTGGAAGCGTTGGGAGATGCGGAGGCCGTGTTTACGGAAAAGCGCCAGTCGCTAGAGAAGATATCGGGTATCGGCGATTCGATTATCGCCGAGATTAAGCGGGCGGATGTGCTTTTACGGGCAGAGAAAGAATTGGCTTTTGCCCAAAAGAACGGTATCTCTATCTATTTCTTGAAAGATATGAATTATCCGGAACGTCTGCGGGAATGCCCGGACGCTCCGGTTTTATTTTATTTCAAGGGGAATGCGGATTTAAACGCCGCCCATATCATCAGCGTTGTGGGTACTCGTAGGGCCTCCGCTTATGGGCAGGAAGTGACCGAGCGTTTATTGCGTGATTTGTCCGTGATTTTCCCGGATCTATTGGTCGTTAGCGGACTCGCATATGGCATCGATATTTGCGCTCATCGGAATGCGTTGAAGAACCAATTGCCCACGGTGGGCGTATTGGCGCATGGTTTGGATCGTATCTATCCTCCCGTGCATCGCTCTACGGCGGTCGAGATGTTGGAGCGGGGAGGTTTATTGACCGACTTTCCTAGCGGGACGAATCCGGATCGGCAGAACTTTATCCGGCGAAACCGGATCGTAGCCGGTCTGGCGGATGCACGATCGTTATTGAATCGGCGGAGAAAGGAGGCTCTTTGATCACGGCGGATATCGCTTTCTCGTATGGCCGGGATGTCTATGCCTTTCCGGGCCGGGTAACGGATATCAACTCTAAAGGATGTAATGGCTTAATCCGGCAGAATAAAGGAGGCTTGATCACTTGCGCTGACGATTTAATCATGGCGATGCGTTGGGATGTCGCTCAAAAGACAGATGCGTTACCGGTCCAAACCCAATTATTATTTCCTGAGAACGAGGAGAGTGAACGGATCTTATCGTTCTTGGAAATGCGAAAGGAATCTCATATCAATGAATTGTCCGTAGCCTTGAATCTTCCGGTACATCAATTATCTTCTCTGCTCTTTGAGTTGGAATTGGATGGAAAGATAAAATCGATGCCGGGAAGCATCTATAAACGAATGAAACCCCTATAAATAATTAAAGCCTGTCTCACGACAAGCCCTAACCAAACTTTGTTAACCTTAAATCTAATACTATTATGAAAAAACCACAATGCAAAGATAAGCTTGTAAAGCCCCTTTGTCAAGGGTTTTGAGTATAACTTGTGTTAAACAACATGCCAGTCCGGTGTAAAAAATGTTTTCGAATTTGAAACTATACAGAATATGCGCAAAATCTTCTAAAATTAACAATTTGGATGTTATTTGTAATCCTTGATCTGCACAGTGCTTGTATATATGGAGGAGGTTTATCCATACTAAAAAATCCTTGTAAGCGAACTTACAAGGATTTCTGGTTTTGTGCGGCTGAAGGGACTCGAACCCCCACGCCGTGAAGCATCAGATCCTAAGTCTGACGTGGCTACCAATTACACCACAGCCGCATTGGAATCGTGTGCAAAGGTAATGCTTTTTTATAAACTTGCAAATATTTGCGTTGTTTTTTTAGCGAAACCTTATTTCTTCTCGGTCTCGGACAAGAGGTGGGTGATCGCCGCCTCGATAATCGTATCTTTACCTTTCTCGATATCTTCTTGGGTCATAGAAATCTTATATGTAGGATCGATACCGAATTCCGTATGCTGTTTGTTTACATCCAGCATGGGAGACGCGGAGAAACGGACACCCCAGCCGTTGGGCAACTCGGAGTTGAAGGGGAAACCACTACCGCCTCCGGTGCGATCTCCCATCGTCGTTACATAAGGCATCATGCGTACTTTCTGCACGAAATCGTTGGCGGCGCTGTAGCAATGACGATTCGTTAAGACCACGACAGGACGTAACCAGCGGATACGCTCGGAAGGTGAGAGATAAAGGGGATAAGGTTCGGAAAAGTCATCGTGCCCTTTACCCGTCTTATGTTGGATATAGCCGGTCAGTATCTTTTCCTCCAAGAAACGAGAAGCGATGCGATCGGCGTTTGATAACATGCCACCGCCATTATCCCGGATATCGAAGATCAAACCTTTGCAATCCTTGAATTGATAGAATATGTGATCCAAACCGCTTTCGCCGGCCGAACTGGAAAAGCTACCGTAATAAATATACCCGATCTGACCGTCACTCAATGTCGTGTATTTAAGCCCTCCGGCGATCGAGTAGTTCCTTCCGAGATAATTCTCTTGTATGTCTGAGTCGAAATTATCCGGATAATCGAGGTACCAATCCCAATAGCGGGACATATTGAAGGTGGATATCAAATTGGTATGCCCGTCTTTCAGCTCGTTTAGCATATCGCCTAATACGTCAAATAGGACGTATTGGTTCATCGTATCGCTTATCTGCGTCTTATAACGGTCGTGAACCTCGTTCCAATCAATGTCCTTGTATTCGAAGAAGCAGTAATTCTCATCCAATATTTTCCAAAGCGCCTCAAAGTTCTCCTGTGGGGAGGCCACGTATTCGTCCGATTTCTCACATCCGGTAAACAGGAATCCGAGAGATATACATATATATAAGATGATCGTTTCATTTGATTTCCTTTTAATAATAAGCGCTTCTGAACCGCTGGGTATTCTTTAGGCGTTTTCCTCCGAAAGAGATGAATTCTTTCACGAGGCCGATCATAAAAGAGTGAGAGATTATATGAGACTGTATCCCATTGATATCCGTACGGTAAGAGCTGTTTAGGTAACCTGCCCGTATCGTAAAATTACAAACCGGGAAATCGACCGTGAAAAAGTTCTTCATGGCGAATTTATTATGGAAGGAATTGAATTGCACCACTCCCGAAGCATTCCCTAGGTTGAAGATCTCGTAATACGATTGCCCGTAATGGGGGGAGAATAAAACACCGGCGAAGGGGATCGTGAACTGGTAGCGCAGCGTCATAGGATATTCCTTGACGCGTAACTTATAGATCGCCATGGCGGAGATGTTCAAATCGATATCCGCTTTCGCCGAGGCCGGGTTATTTCCGTTGCGGGTATTGTATATAAAACCACCCATGCCATGCACGGCACCACCCGCCAGAAGCTTTAAATCCGGCAATACCGTGGGCAAATGATAATGGTAACCCAACGTATAATCGATAAAGCCCGCGAAATCCGTAGCGGTAGAGGCAGCATTATCCGTGCTAGCCAGATCGACGCTTATGATTTGCTGTCTGGATACCGATAGTTTGCCAGTCGGACCCTCTTCATCCGTTCATTCATTACCCGTAATCCGGGGCCTGTATATTTCTTATCTTCCATGCTGGGAGATAAATAGGTGTCCATTAGGTTGTAGCTTCCTATACCGACCATGGTTCCGCTGTTGATAGACCAAGGGATCTCGTCTCCATCGGACTGGGCCTTGGCCGATGACGCGAGAAACAGCAGGAACAAACCAATCAAACAGGTGATAGCTTTCATAGGTTATTCGTCAAACAATTTCATCTGTCCCGTAATTTCATCGATAATATCCGTGGTACTCTGCCCGTCGTCAGTGTCGTTTCCCTCCTCATTGCCTTCGGTATCGTCTGATTCCGATGCGTTTTCGGAAGGGACGAAACGATTCGGTTCCAGCTCATTGATTGTCTCGACCTCAAATGTAGAGATTCGTTTACCTTTGGCTTTGAAGCCTTTCACCGCGATAAATTCGTCGGCATCGAGGACGAGAGCCTCCCGGAAGGCGTCGTGGCCTCCGAAGATCACCTCGATACGAGGATAGACCTCATCCGTAAGCAACATCAAGCGGTTCTTCGGATTCTCTCCTAGGAAATTCTGCTTCCGGGTGTTTACCTCCAGCAGGAATCGTTTGATATAATAATATTTCTGATCTGCGTCGTATAATACGGCAGTCCATATCTTGCTCGGCTCGTATTTCTCGATGACCATGATATTGGACTCGTAGTGATTGCTAAGGTCGAAATTCGTGACGTAGAAATCACCGTTCGGCAAAATCACTAATATTTGATCGTTGCTGTGGAACTCTCCTAGCTCTTCTCCCCGCCCATCGTAATTTAACCGGAGTACGTCCCAGTCGAACCATACTTCCCGGCCTCCCAAGGTGGAAGAGCCTTTCTGCTTGAGGCTGATCTTGTGCACTTCCGCTTTCGTCAGGATATTACCTTGAGAACCCCGTCCCTTAATGGCTATCTCGCTGAAGTTCTTTTCGAAGACGAGTAGTTTCTGCCGGGGTTTGGGTTTCAGGATTACCTTGACGGTCTCCGCCTCTCCGTTCGGGTTTGCGCTGAAGTAAAGGACACGGGAGTTTTCCGTACCTTTGGTCAGGTCGTATTCCCGATCGCGTGTAGCGCCTGTGACGGCGAAGCGTTTGATGTAATTATATCCGAACTTACCGTCCCGGTATATGACGTTGTAAATCGTCCGGTTGTCGTTACGCTTAAATACGTTGACATATAGAATATCCTTACCGATAAAGATCTTATCCGCTACCTTGACGATCTTATAAGTACCGTTGCGATAGAAGATAATGACATCGTCTATATCCGAGCAGTTACATATGAACTCGTCCTTTTTCAGTCCCATGCCGATGAAACCTTCTTGACGGTTGATATACAATTTCTCGTTTGCCTCTACGACCTTGGTCGCCTCGATCGTGTCGAAATTGCGTATCACGGTATGGCGAGGGTAAGCCTTGCCGTATTTCTCTTTCAGCATGGTAAACCAATCGATAGTATAGTCGATGATATGTTCCAGTTTATCGTTGATCTTGGCGATTTGTTCCAAGGTCTGGGCGATGAACTCGTTACTCTTGTCGGAGTTGAACTTTAAGATACGTCCCATCTTGATCTCCATGAGTTTCAGGATATCGTCCCGGGTAACCTCACGGATAAATCGGGGCTTGAACGGCTCTAAACGAAGGTCGATATGGGATATCGCCTCGTCCATGTTCTTGGCGTTCTCGAATTCCGGGTCTTTATAAATACGTTCCTCGATAAATATCTTTTCAAGGGAGGCGAAGAACAGGGCCTCCTCTTGCTCTTGTTTCTGGATCTTGAGCTCTTCCCGTAAAAGCTCCAGCGTACGATCCGTAGAGTGGCGAAGCACATCGCTGACCGTAAGGAAATGCGGCTTGTCCTCCTTGATCACGCAACAGTTTGGGGAGATACTGATCTCACAATCCGTAAAGGCGTATAAAGCATCGATGGTCTTGTCTGAAGAGACCCCCGGAGCGAGATGCACCAAGATCTCTACATCCTTGGCGGTATTATCGTCTACCTTCTTGATCTTGATCTTTCCTTTATCGTTCGCTTTTAGGATGGACTCGATCACGGTAGAGGTTGTTTTTCCATACGGGATCTCCGAGATCACCAATGTCTTATTATCGAGCTTGCCGATTTTTGCACGGACTTTCACTGATCCACCCCGTTCTCCATCATTATATTTGGCTATGTCGATAGAGCTCCTGTCTGGAAATCCGGATATAACGCGAATTCCTCTCCCCGTAGATAGGCGATGGAAGCATCTAATAACTCATTGAAATTATGAGGGAGTATCTTGGAAGACAGGCCTACGGCGATACCTTCCACGCCCTGTGCCAGCAATAAAGGGAATTTTACCGGTAAGGTAACCGGTTCCTTATTACGTCCGTCGTAAGAAAGCTGCCAAAGGGTTGTCTTGGGATTGAATACGGTCTCCAAGGCAAACTTGGAAAGGCGAGCCTCTATATAACGAGGAGCGGCGGCTCCGTCTCCCGTCAGGATATTACCCCAGTTTCCTTGGCAATCGATCAATAGATCCTTTTGTCCCAATTGCACCAAGGCATCTCCGATAGAGGCGTCTCCGTGAGGGTGGAACTGCATCGTATGACCTACGATATTCGCAACCTTGTTATACCGCCCGTCATCCAACCTTCTCATGGAGTGCAGGATACGTCGTTGTACGGGTTTCAGTCCATCGTTGATATGCGGAACGGCCCGTTCCAAGATCACATAAGAAGCGTAGTCTAGGAACCAGTTTTGGTACATCCCAGACAAATGATAGGTCGTGACACGTGTATCACCTTTCCCCGGGACTTATAGTCGGAATGGGTATTCGCCTCTTCCTCCGTAGTCTCGTTATCTTGGGTATCACTATTTATATCCTCAATTTCCTCGTTTTCCTTATCCTCGATATAATCGTCTTCTTTATCTTCCGGTCTCATAAAATCCAGTTCTTTCTACACAACGCTATTACGCCAAATTGCTAACAGGGTGTAAATATAGCAAATATTCGGCAGTTTTTATAAGAATGAGGCTTTTACGAGAGTGAGTTTGCGTTAAATAAAGAGATTTTATAAAATAAATATTTAGGTGGTAGGGGTTTTTCAGAATCTTTTGTCTTATCAATAACAATTGATATTTACATATAAAAGAATATGATATGAAGAAGCTGATTTTATTTGTGTTATGCGCTTTGAGTGGCTTGATGGTGAGCGCTCAATCACGCTGGGGGATTACTCCGGAGGGTGGATTTGCTGCGGTTAATCGTGTTGGAATGGGTTCTAGCTGGCGTGCGGGGGTTAAGGTAGGCGTTGGTGTATCTTACCAGTTTGAACCGGGATGGATTGGATTGAAATCCGGTTTATATTATGCGAATAGAGGGTATTCGTTGGGAGATTATCCGAGAACGACGGAGTCTGCCACGTATGTCTTGAAAGAGATGATGACCGGTGGTATCACGCAACATTTTTTGCAATTGCCCGTGATGGCTGATTTCTCATGGAAAGTGTCGAAAGAGGTACGTATGCATTTAGCGGTCGGTATGTATGCCGGTGTATCTGTCAAGAATGATACGAATTGGGGATCTTCGTTTACGATGGGGTATTCGAAGGAGCCGCAGGCGCTTGGTAAATATGTCAAATCTACTGGCCTAGGGTATAGTTATGGTTATGGCCATTCGGGATATGATGAGGCTGAAAACGCCGATCATCCATTTCGAGACGTGAATTCTTTTGATTGGGGATTGACAACTTCTTTTGGTATAGAGGTGAATAACTGGGTGATGAATCTGGGGTATGATCTCTCTCTAGGTGATGAGGGCGGTAACTATAAGATCGATGGCGATAATTTCTCTCTGTATGAGGTAAGAAGTGTCGGTGCCAATTACAATACGATGAGTCTGACGGTTGGGTATAAGTTCAAGCTTTAACGGCAAATCACTCATAGGATACGAATCTGACGAATATTCGGTGTCTTTTTTAATAGATATGCAGCTTTTGAGATTGTTTGATCATCTCTAACTTATAGAAACTTAAATAAATAAGATATTATGAGAATCATCAATCCGATAGGTGGGATCATCCTGCTTTTTGTCTTGCTGGGCACTCTGGGGTGTAGCGAGGACTCATTTCAAGATGAGGCTAAGCCGGTGATTTGTCCTAGTGTTGTTTATCCGGAGGGAGCTAAATTGGCACGAGTTTGGTACGGTGCGGGTATTTCCTCTCCTCTGAGTCTAGCGAAGGAATATGTGTACGATGAGTCGGGACGTATCTCCAAGGTATTACATCCATTGAATACGGAGGATGGAGAAGGATACTTGATTGGCTACGTTGAATATGTTTATGACGAGTGGGGTTTTTTGTCTAAAGAAGTTTACTTCAACAGAAACCTAGATCAGACGTATCATAATTTGTCTACGCTTCATTATAAGTATGATGAACAAGGCCGGAAAATAAAGGAGATTACTGAATATCCGGTTATTGGCAAGAGCAAGGTGACAGTCTTTTCTTATAAGAATAATCTTCTGGAACGGAAAGTTGAGTACGACGAACTCGGCCGGAAGCTTACTTATACGGACTATGAATACGATGAGACAGGGTTGTTGACAAAAGAAACGATTCGTGATCCCGAAACGTCCGAGGTTCTCCGATATAGCGAGTACCGCAATGAGAACGGATTGAACATGGAGATCATGGTTTATACTTCTCTCCCGACAGAGAAGAAACCCATAGAGCTTCGTCGGATCACGAAGTCCTATGATCAGAATGGCAATCTGCTTCAATTAGTCTCTGAAGAATTGGCTTCTTCTAGCTCCCAGTCGAGTTTCTCGGAGTCCTATGAGTATATTTGAAGGCGTTCGTGATGACTTTATTCGATATGGAATGTCATCACGAATGTTTTTTCCTTCGTATAGGGTGCCTATTCGTCCAATCCTTGTTCGTTCGGATTTCCGGTCTTCATGAAATACCCTTATACAATAAGACCCCTTCCGTAGTTGTTCTCACTCCTTGTACTTTTCCTTCGGTAATTTGAAAATTCTTTTAGTTCTTATGGTTTTCTATATTTACCATAAATATACGAAAATCGGATGTTATTAGAGTTCATGTTGTTTGTCTTGTACGAAAATGAAAGATGATACATCTTATTGTTGCAGCATGATACATCTTCAATGGAAATGTTTTAATACGGCTCCAGTTTAATCTCTTAGCTCATATTCTTATAAAATATTTTTAAAGCAAGAAATAACCTTGCTGAATATAGATTGCTCATTGATAGGTATTTGTACGGGCAAGACATAATCTCCATTTGTGGCAGAGTAGAAGTTCGCTACCGAAGCCGGATCGATAGTTATGTGTACCTCAATCGTGTCTTTTCTTAAATGATTGATTTTGAATGTATGAAACGGGATGCATTTATTCTCTTCTTCAATAATTACTTTTTGTTTGGTATTGAGTAGAAGAGGTTCTTTGTATCCGGCTTGCGTTATAAAGGATGCTTCTATATTCTTACCCCTTGCCGGTATCCGGTCTTTGGGGATTACAAGCTTGGTATGAATCATATCTGGTATCATGATATAATTGCTGAGAATAAGCATACCTGTTAAAGTCAGGCAAATTAAAAGAGTCCCGGCTTTTACAAGGAAAGAGGGGGGCCGTCTTAAGATATCGTCATTCTCTCCTTGATACAATTTGATATGTTCTAGATCTCTCATTATAGCTCCAATTGATTTTTGACCAGTTTGTAATAAGCGCCTTGTTTATCGATCAGTTCATCATGATTTCCTATCTCTACGATTCTACCTTGGTCCAGCACGATAATCTGATCCGCGTACCGTACTGTGCTTAGCCTGTGGGCGATGATTAATACGGTTCTCCCCTCAAAAAAGGTATTTAGATTATTCATGATCTTTTTCTCGTTATTGGCATCAAGTGCATTTGTCGCCTCATCGAAAAACACGAATTCAGGATCTTTGTAAATAGCTCTTGCTATCAGTATCCGTTGTTTCTGGCCTTGGCTCAATCCGTCTCCTTCACTACCGATTTTCGTATTATAAGATAAAGGGCGTGATTCTATAAATTCCTTTATATTCGCCAAGGTCACGGCGATCTCTAATTTTTCTTTGTCGATAGTCTCTACGCCGGGGCTATATTTCGTGCGATCGTATCCGAAAAGATAAAACCATCTTGTGTAACTACTCCGCATATACGCCGCCACGCTTTCCAACTGTACGCCTCCAGTTCTTTTTCTCCCAGATAGATGTGTCCTTCTTTTACGGGATAATAACCCAGAAGTAGTTTGATAAGGGTTGTTTTGCCACTTCCGCTCATCCCGACGATCGCTGTTTGTTTGTGAGCCGGGATCGTGAAGTTAATATGCTCTAACACGTTTTGCCCGGCGGAAGTCCGGTTATAAGCGAAACAGACCTCCTTGAACTGTATATCTTCTCCGGTGGGGATTTCCTGTAGTTTCTGCATGTCGGTAGTCTCCTCATCCTCTTTCGAGCGGATCTCGGAAAGCCGTTCGAAGCTCAGCTTTGCGTTTTGGGTTTGTTTGAAAAAGTGATCAGCTGATCGATCGGGCCGTTCATCTGCCCGATAATGTATTGTACGGAGAGCATCATTCCTAAGGTCATATCCCCTTTGATGACCGATTCTGCCACGATAAAGGTAATCAAGATATTCTTTACTTGATTGATAAGGATCGCCCCGGATTCTTGGTACTGCCCTATCACCAAACTCTTTATCCGCAGGTTAAAAAGCTTCGCCTGTATGTTTTGCCATTCCCAAAGTTTCCGGCGTTCGCAATTATTCAGCCTTATCTCCTGCATACCGGTTATTAGCTGTACGATATTGCTCTGGTGTGCCGCTTGCTGCGAGAAGGTACGATGGTCTATTTCCGCCCGTTTCCGCATGAATAGTTGTATCCAGAAGTAATAGATCAAGCTTCCGGCCAAGAATAATAGGAATATGCGTAAGCTATACAGGCATAATACGATTCCGAAGATCAAGACATTGAAAATAGAGAATAAGATATTTAAGCTAGAGCTTGTTAGGAATAGTTGAATACGATCATGGTCGCCAATGCGTTGGAGTAAATCTCCTGTCATTTTCGAATCGAAATAGCCAATAGGTAATTTCATCAGTTTGGTAAGGAAATCCGAGATCAAGGCGATATTGACTCGGGTTCCTATATGCAAAAGGATCCATCCTCTTACAAAGCCCAAGGCCGAGCCGCTAATGGTCAGTATTAATTGTGCCAAGAGAATTACATAAACAAAATGCAAGTTTTGGTTCTTGATGCCGATATCAACGGTAGCTTGTGTGAGGAAAGGGAGGATCAATTGCAGCAAACTCCCGAAAGAAAGCCCTAGTACCAATTGGAAGATCAAGTTCTTGTATTGGCGAAGATATTGCAATAAAGACAGGAAATTTCCTTTATGCTCCAAGGGCACCTCCTTCTTGTAAAAGGACGAGGTAGGTTCCAATAGTAATACGGCTCCTTTCCCATTTTCTCTGTCCGTATTCATCCAACAGTTGCAAAACTCTTCTTTGGAGAGTTTGAGTAGTCCTTGCGCAGGATCTGCGATAGAGACGATTCCCTTTTTATTGTCGATTTGATAAACAACCACGAAATGCCTTTGATTCCAATATACGATGCAAGGCATTGGCACTTTTTCCAGCTTCGTGAAATCTATTTTTGCGCCGATAGCCCTAAATCCTAACCTTTCAGCGGCTTCACTGATACCTAGCAAAGATATTCCCGTACGGATAAAGCAGGCTTGCTCGCATATATATTCCAGCGAATATCGCTTCCCGTAATGAGCGGCGATCATTCGCAGGCAAGTAGGGCCGCAGTCGTTGGCATCGTGTTGATGGTAGAAAGGGAATTTCTTTTTGAACATGGTTATATGCTCACTTTATCTCTTTTGACCAAGTATTGAAGAAATAGTGAATGGCATAAGCGTCTTTCAAGCAATCTTCCAGCTCTTTACTACGTTCTTTGTTGACCATAAAACGGCGGGTTTGATTCACATCGAAAGGAGTGACGTATTCTTTGGGTAATAAGTAGACTTGCTTTTTGTCATGTTCATTCAACTCGTTATATAATGTCATCAGTTTCCAAGGTCCGGTTGTCCTTAATACATAATCGAAACTATGTATATTGTAGGATTCCCCATTGTCAGAGAATACAGACTTGATGACTTTACGCATGAAAGGATGGCCGGGAATGCTTAGCATTAAGGCATTATTAAAACAGGGTATTTCTGTGTAACCGAAATGCCCTCTGTGGGTTTCCGGTTCAGCGGAGAAACAACAAGTTTTTCCTTCTAGGATAGCTTCCATCGGGCGTATGGATTCATAATCGAAATCCACATACATGCCACCAAATTGGTCTAAGATCAAATAACGGATGGCATCCCATCGTTGGATATTGTAGGGAAAGTTATTATAGGAATCCCAATATTGCGGATAATATTCTTGAATGAAGGTATTCATTTTATTATGATCCCAAAGCATATAGTTCCATTCCGGATAGTCTCTTTTCCATGTAGCCCCCAATGTTTGAAACAACTTGGGGAGTGGTTGGTCAATTCCGGACCAGATTTGATGAATGATTTTAGGTATGAGAAGTTCTTTCTTTGTTTCCATGATTGTATTTAAGAAATTATTAGGTATTGATAAGACAAAAATTTGCGAATAAGCGTATCTAATCGCTTGTTTAGTAAATCCCGCTTTGCGGGATCACATCGTCCAAGCAAAGCGTTTGTTATCTCGTTATATGAGAATTGATTGCCGAAGTTTCTCATTAGCACGATCATCTGATCGGCTTTGTCGATCAAAGATGCTTGTATGTATAATTGTTGCATCGATAGATATTTCGGCATAAGGATGTAAGTCTCTTTCTTCGAGGGTTCTTGCTCGTTTGGACATAGTTCGATGAACTGGCAATAAGGATGAATCTTCAACGGTACATCTGTAGCTGTTTGCGAATAGATATAATCTAGGTTTTTCTTTA
>ENA-OQCK01000493-OQCK01000493.1-human-gut-metagenome-genome-assembly--contig:-NODE-493-length-21197-cov-2.645657_pt1 | contig 21197 bp, 40 predicted proteins | sample MGYA00242498_ERZ504578 | MGnify/ENA primary metagenome ERZ504578 (study PRJEB26092, sample SAMD00036229) | human gut metagenome | host: Homo sapiens | study: EMG produced TPA metagenomics assembly of...
TTGTAGTCCGTATATCCCAGATTGATGTAAGCAAAGCTTTCAAAGGAGGCGCAGTAGGCATCATCCTTGTGCCCGATTGACAATGGGGGTCCTTCCGAATTTATCTCTGGACGCATAGATTCCTTCCGGGGTCAGTAACAGGATGGACATGGAGCCCTCTATTTTTTCCTGGGCATAAAGAAGCCTTCCACCAAGGTGGATTTCTGGTTGATAAGGGCAGCCACCAGCTCCGTAGCATTGATACGCCCATGGCTCATTTCCATGAAATGGATATGGCCGTTTTCGTAGGCTGATGCCACCAGCTCCGCCTCGTTGTTGATTTTACCCACTGTGGTTATGGCAAAGCTGCCAGATGGGACTGTATCAGAAGGGCTGGGGTTCGTTGTCGGAAATACATCCGATTCCCAATGTTCCTTCCAGCTCGTCCAAATCCCCGTCAAACTTCGTACGGAAGGGGTATTTTCTATATTGTGGATGGACCTCGTAAAGCCCTGGCTGCCGTATACGGCCATTCCGCCTCTCTTAGTCCCCAGATGGGAGTGGTAATCCACTCCGAAAAATAAGTCCAGGGTACAGCTGTTTTTTGATGCAACACCAAATATTCCGCCCATATGTCATACCTCTTTTATCTATGTGTTTGTTTTATGTTATCACAGTTGATTGCGGCTCTGTCTGCCGGTTACGGACTTATCATAACATATATTAGTAGTACAGGACAATATGATTGATATATTATTTATACTTATGAGAAACTATAAGCATGCAGGGAAAGGCTTTCCGGTGAATATTCACTTTAGCACCGGGATGACAATTCCCTGCATTTGAGGTATACTTGTGATAAAACTTGTGATAAATTCTGGAGCATTCAGCTATACTCCGGAAATAAGGAGGCTTGTAAATGACAGAACCAGATGGACAGGATGAGCAGGAGGGACAGGATGAGCAGGAGGGACAGCAGGCCGTCCGCCTGACCGTTGCCCAGGACGCAGCGGTGACTATGATACGGTAGGCGCGGCCTGGCGGCTTGGGAGACAAGGAGGGACCGCCGGCCCGTATTTATATAAAAAGGCGTGTACAGAGAACGGCTGGAAATTAAAAGGCCGGGAATCACATTGGAGGGCCAGACAGCGGCGGCACCGTCATTACCTGCGGACTGTCTGCCGGGATGACCATGGAGGACGGCAGCAAGCGGGGGACCTTCCGCACCTACAGTGTGCTGGTGGACACCCACGATTTTACCGCAAGGAACCTGACCATTGAAAACAGCGCCGGTCCGGGCGAAGCGGCGGGACAGGCGCTGGCCCTGTATGCGGACGGAGACCGGATACTGTTTAAGGGATGCAGGCTGCTGGGAGGCCAGGACACACTTTTCACAGGCCCTCTTCCCCCGAAAGAGATACAAAAGAACGGATTCATCGGACCAAAACAGTTTTCACCCAGGATAAACGGGCGCCACTGCTACCGGGACTGCTTTATACGGGGGATATAGACTTTATATTTGGAAGCGCCACAGCCTATTTTGACAGGTGTGAGCTGTACTCTGCCGGCCGGGATACAGAGAGAAAGGGGTATGTGACCGCCGCGTCCACCCCCAGGGGCCAGAGATACGGGTATGTGTTCCGAAACTGCCGGTTTACAGGAAACAGCTCCCGTGAAAGCGTCTACCTGGCAGGCCCTGGAGGGATTACGCCAGGACGGTGCTCATTGACTGCTATCTGGGGCCCCACATATGCCGTGAGGGATGGCATGACTGGGATAAAAAGGACGCGCGGTCCACATTGTTTTACGGGGAATACGGAAGCTATGGACCGGGGGCGGCGGGCCGGGAGGCATCGGAACAGGGTAAAAGGGACCGGGGTACATCAAGGCCGGACTGGGTTTCCATGCTTACCCGTGAACAGATACAGGACTACACCATGGAACAGGTTCTGGGCGGAACGGACGGGTGGAACCCCGGGCATATATTGTAAGAAGGAAGGGATAAACGTATGGATTATACCGTATCATACTGGTGGACGACGAGGAAGAGGTCAGGCAGAGTATCATCAGGAAAATTGACTGGACGGGAGCCGGTTTCTGCGTGGTTGGGGATGCGGAAAACGGGGAGGAAGCCCTGGAGAAAGTGGAGGCCCTGGAGCCGGACCTGATACTGACGGACATCAGGATGCCCTTTATGGACGGCCTTTCCCTGGCTGAACGGGTGAGACAGAAATATCCCTCGATTAAAATCGTGATTTTTTCAGGCTATGATGATTTTGAGTATGCCAAGCAGGCCATAAAGCTGAATGTGACGGAGTATATCCTGAAGCCTGTGAATGTGGAGGAGCTGACTGCCATCTTAAAGCGCATCAAATCCAACCTGGACGATGAGATCGAGCAGAAAAGGAATGTGAGCCTGCTGCGTGAAAATTATATTCGCAGCCTTCCCATTCTCAGGGACCAGTTTTTAAACGAGCTGGTGGGAAGCACTGTGCCCGGAAATGTACTTAAGGAAAAGCTGGCTGAATATGATATCCCGCTGGCAGGAGCCAAGAAGTGGGTGGCCGCGGCCATTGACATAGAGCCGGAGGAGATACGGGAGGGAAATATGCTGCCTCTCCACAAGGAGAGGGATCTGATTCCCATTTCCGTCATGCAGGTAGTGGAGGAAAAGCTGGGAAACTATTGCCGTTCTTCCGTATTCACTTCCTCCAGGACCTCCTGGTCTGAGCTGGCCCTTATTGCTGCCATTGATGAGGATAACAGCCAGACAGGACTGATTGACGTGCTGGGAGATATCTGCAAGGAGACAAAGAAGATTCTGGAGGTGCCCATTACCATTGGTATCGGCCACAGCTGCCAGGACCTGGGGAGATTAACTGCTCCTATAAGGCGGCCGTGGACGCCCTTGGCTATAAGGCATCGTGGGAGCCGGAAGCACCATCTACATCAATGACGTGGAGCCTGTAAGCGGGGGAAAGCTGAGCTTTGACTGCAAGGACGAAGCGGAACTCATTGCGGCCATCAAGTTCGGCCCCAGGGAGAAGATAGAGGAAGCAGTGCAGGCGGTTATGGATAAAATGAGCGATGCAAAGGTGCATTTCAGGCAGTGCCAGGCATATATGCTCAGCGTGTCCAGCTCCATTGTCCAGCTGATACAGCAGTATGACCTGGACCTGGAACAGCTGACGGAGGAGGGGGAGCAGCAGGGGGATACCTTTGCCGTCATACCCAGGATGATGAAAAAGGAGGACTTTGCCCACTGGCTTCTCTCAGCCGCCCTCAGGATGAACCAGGCCATGAACCGGGAGCGGGATAATACCATGAAGCAGGTCATCCAGAAGGCCAAGGAATATATTATGGACAATTACCAGGACCCGGATTTATCCGTGGAGAAAATATGCCGCCAGCTGCACATGAGCCGGCCTATTTCTCCACCATGTTCAAGAAGGAGACAGGACAGGCATATACCGCCTACCTGACCCAGGTCCGCCTGGACAAGGCGGTGGAGCTTCTCAACAAGACCGATGACAAGACCTATGTCATAGCGGCCAAGGTGGGATACCAGGAGCAGAATTATTTCAGCTATGTGTTCAAGAAGCGTTTCGGGGTCTCGCCCACCAAGTTCAGAGGGGCAAAATAGATACAACAGGCCTGCGCCGCCGCTTATGGCGGAAAGGGGCAGGCAGCGTAAAGGAGCAGGGGACATGTTGTTTGAAAAGCAGAGGGTTAAGCTGCAGAAGGCCAGTATACGTTATATCATATTCATCTACTTTACGCTGACGGCCCTGGCCGCCAGTATATTCATAGGCATTTCCCTGTATTCCAGGCTGTCGGGCCAGATGTCCGCCACCATCCGGGAGGAGAACCAGATACTGATTAATCAGATCACCAGGTCCATGGAAGATTACCTGCGGACCGTGATGAAGCTGTCTGATTCCCTGTACTACGGTGTCGTCAAGAACGCGGACCTGGCCAGCGGTTCCATCGGGAGCGAGATGACCCTTCTCTATGACAATAACAAGGACAATGTGGAGAATATAGCCCTTTTGTCCAAGGAGGGAAAGCTGCTGGAAGCCGTGCCTGCGGCCCGCCTTAAGACAAATGTGGATGTCACCGGTGAAAACTGGTTCACCTCCACCCTGGAGAAAACGGAAAATATGCATTTTTCCACGCCTCATGTCCAGTACATTTTTGACGGCAGCGAGAACCAGTACCGGTGGGTCATTTCCCTGTCAAGGGCAGTGGAGATCACCCGGGGACCTTCCACGGACCAGGGAGTCCTGCTGATTGACATACGCTACAGCAGCCTGGAGCAGCTCTTTGACGGGGTGAATCTGGGAAACGGAGGCTATGTCTACTTAATCAGCAGCAGCGGGGAAATCATATACCACCCCCAGGCCCAGCTGATTGATTCTGGAATCGTCCGGGAGAACAACCTGGAGGTATCCGGACTCAGGGACGGCAATTACCGGCAGACCGTGGACGGGGAGGAACGGACCGTCACGGTTAAGACCGTGGGATATACAGGCTGGAAGGTGGTGGGGGTGACGCCTCTTGACGGCGTGTCCCTCAACAATATCAAGACAAAGCTTCTGGTGGTTTTCATGATTGCCTTTGTCCTTTTTATCATGACCATTATCAATTCTTATATCTCCACCAGGATAACCGACCCCATCAAGGAGCTGGAGAAATCCGTCAATGAAATTGAGGCTGGCAATCTGGAGACAGAGGTCAGGAGCGGCGGCTCCTACGAGATACAGCATCTGGGCAATTCCATACAAAACATGGCCCGGCAGATACGGCGGCTTATGGACGATATTGTGGCGGAGCATGAATCCAAGCGGAAGAGCGAGTTCGACACCCTCCAGGCGCAGATTAACCCCCATTCCTGTATAACACCCTGGATATCATTGTTGGATGATTGAAAATGAGAACCTGACCGACGCGGTGCGTGTCGTGACGGCCCTGGCCAGGTTTTTCCGCATCAGCCTCAGCAGGGGGAAGAGCATTATAACGGTCAGGGATGAGCTGGAGCATGTGCGAAACTACCTTATGATTCAGCACATGCGCTATAAAACAAGTTTACTTATACCGTGGACGCGGAGGATGAGGTCCTTGACCTGGCCAGTCTCAAGCTTATCCTCCAGCCCCTGGTGGAAAATGCCATCTATCACGGCATGGAATTCATGGACGGCGACGGGGAAATCCGTATCCGGCATGGCGCCAGGACAAGGATTTATTCATGAGTGTATCGGATAACGGCCTGGGGATGACACGGGAGCAGGTGAAACGGCTGTTCGGGGACACGGACCATGTGCCGTCGGGCAGGGGATCCGGTATCGGAGTGAAGAATGTCCACCAGCGTATCCGTCTGTATTTTGGAAATGGCTACGGACTGGAAATCCAGTCGGAGCCGGATGAAGGGACCACGGTCACGGCCCGTCTGCCGGCCATCCCCTACGGGGAAGTAAAGAAAGAGGGAGCCTATGTTAAATAAAGGAAAAATACTCTGGTGCATATGGGCCGGCATCCTGGTCCTGCTGTTTTTGATGTCCTCCACGGATCTGATTATCAAGGAAAAGAAAATCGAGGTATATCCGATTTCCGTCATCATAGAGGGGGACAACGACGACTATTATGTGAATTTCAAAAAGGGTATGGACCAGGCCGCGGTGGAGTTCCATGGGGATGTCAGCTTCATCACCCTTTATGCCGACCATGACCAGGCCCAGCAGATGGAGCTGGTAAAACGGGAAATCAGGGACGGGGCCAGGGCTGTGATCCTGGCTCCGGTAAAGCCTGAGGAGGCGGTAAGGAAATTGGAGGATATGAACCCCGGCTGCCCGTCATCCTTCTGGGCCAGTCTCCGGATGAGGCACAGCTTTGGATACCATCGGCGTGGACGGAAGGGAGATTGGAAGGCTGCTGGGAGAGGCGGCGGCTTCCCAGGCATCCAGGGATGTGCCGGTCTATCTCTTTTGCGGGGGGCTGGACTATGGGGACAGTGCCTGGGTCTACGAGGGGGTCAGGACTGTGCTGGATGAGCAGGGGTATCATTACCGGCTCATTGAGAGGAAAAACCAGGACACATACCGTCAGGCCATACAGGAAACAGACGCTCCCGGAGGCGGCAGGATTACCATTATAGCACTGGATGTGCAGTCGCTGGACCAGGCCACCCGGATACTGGAGGAAAACACCATATACCAGGGCAGGGTGGCGGGACTCTACGGCGCCGGAAGCACCACATCACTGCTCAGGGCCCTGGACAGGGGAATTGTCACAGGGCTGACTGCCTATAACCAGTTTGACGAGGGATATTTAAGCGTGAAGCAGGCAGTGGAAGCTATCCAGGGCACGCGCCAGAAGCAGAACACCGTGCTGGAGGCCATCTATGTGGATAAGGATAAGCTGAGGGATAAGGCATACGAGAAAATGCTCTATCCCATTGAGTAAGGGCAGTTGTGATGAAAAGAAGCGTAATAAGGTAAGGAAAGGGGCATTGCGGTGAAACGGAATTGGATGTATCTATTGGCAGCCTGTATGGGAGCGGCTGTCCTCATAGGGGTGTGGCAGTACATGGGAAGGGAAGACGGGCGGCAGATGGATAAGAACTCCATCCGCATCGGTGTTCTGCTCTACCGGGGGGACGACACCTTCATCGGTACCCTGCGCTCCGGCCTGGAGGACAAGGCAAAGGAATATGAACAGGAAACAGGTATCAAGGTGAAGTTGGATATCATGGACGCCAAGGGGAGCCAGAATACCCAGAACAGCCAGGTGGAGCGTCTGATCTCCCTGGGCTGCGATGCCCTGTGCATCAACAGCGTGGACCGTTCGTCGGCATCCATCATCATAGACAAGGCCATGGATGCAGGAACTCCGGTGGTGTTCTTTAACCGGGAGCCTGTGGAGGAGGACATGAACCGCTGGGAAAGCTGTACTACGTGGGAGCGGACGCCAAGGAATCCGCCGTGCTCCAGGGAGACATCCTGGTGGATGCCTATAATCAGGATACACGAACCTGGACGCCAACGGCAACGGACTGGTAAGCTATGTGCTTCTGGAAGGGGAAACCAGCCATCAGGACTCCCTGATCCGCACGGAGTGGTCCATCCAGACCTTAAAGGACGGAGGCGTACCTTTGGAGAAGATTACGGGAGGAATCGCCAACTGGGACAGAAGCCAGGCATCAGCTGATGGAGCAGTGGCTGAAGGAGTATACGGGCCAGATTGAACTGGTGGTCAGCAACAACGACGACATGGCCCTGGGAGCCATTGACGCCATAAACCGGGCCGGAATCGGGGCCAATTCCATCAAGGTGGTGGGGATTGACGGCACCCCTGTGGGCATAAAGGCCTGGAGGAAGGATATCTTTTCGGCACAGTGGAATCAGATAAGGAACGCTACTCCCGGGTTATATTTGACATTGCCTGGAGCCTGTCCCTGAACCAGGATCCAAAGGACAGGGTGCCTCAGCTGGATGGAAATTATTACTGGTGCCCGCAGAGGGCTTTGACCCAGGCTGAGGCAAAATTGCTTAAAAACCAGTGATGTATCATAAAAACACCGACGGAAAAAGATAAAATCGAAGAAATTTTATAATCATTCTATAAAAATCATATGGAAAAATGCACAACCGGGTCGTATAATAATCTTGTTGTTAAGCAAAAACAACCAAAGTCAACAAAACTATAAGGGAGGAATTAAAAATGAAGAAAGCATTAAGTGTTGCTCTTGCGTGTTCCATGGCATTATCACTGGTTGCCTGCGGAGGCGGCAGCAAGCCAACGGAAGCACCAACCACAGCAGCTGCAGGGGATACCACAACCGCGGCAGCAGCAGACACAACCGCGGCAGACACAGCAGCGGCACCGGAAGCAGGCGCAGAGGTGGCAAACAAGGATAAGCCTTTAGTATGGTTCAACCGCCAGCATCCAGCAGTGCTACAGGACAGCTTGATATGACAGCCTGAATTTTAATAAGGATACATATTATGTAGGTTTCGACGCAAACCAGGGTGCTGAGCTTCAGGAACCATGGTTAAGGACTACATCGAGAAGAACATCGACTCAATTGACCGCAACGGCGACGGAATCATCGGCTACGTTCTGGCAATCGGAGACATCGGACATAACGACTCTATCGCACGTACAAGAGGCATCCGCAAGGCTCTCGGCACCGCGGTAGAGAAAGACGGCAGCATCAACAGCGATCCTGTTGGCACAAACGCAGACGGTACAGCAACGGTTGTACAGGACGGTCCATCGAAGTTGGCGGAAAGACATACGTTGTCCGTGAGCTCGCTTCCCAGGAGATGAAGAACTCCGCAGGCGCTACATGGGATGCTGCCACAGCGGGCAATGCAATCGGCACATGGTCTTCCTCTTTTGGCGATCAGATTGATGTTGTTGCATCCAATAACGACGGTATGGGCATGTCCATGTTCAACGCATGGTCCAAGGACAACAAGTTCCTACATTTGGCTATGACGCAAACAGCGACGCAGTAGCAGCTATCGCAGAGGGCTACGGCGGCACTATCAGCCAGCATGCAGACGTACAGGCTTACCTGACACTCCGCGTTCTGCGCAACGCACTGGACGGAGTTGATATCGATACAGGTATCGGCACAGCAGACGATGCAGGCAATGTCCTGAGTTCTGATGTATATGTTTACAAGGCAGATGAGCGTTCCTACTACGCACTGAACGTTGCTGTTACCGCTGAAAATTATACAGATTTCACAGATTCCACAATGGTATACGCACCTGTATCCAATCAGCTGGATGAGGCTTCCCATGCCACAAAGAATGTATGGCTGAACATCTACAACTCAGCTGATAACTTCCTTGGATCGACCTATCAGCCTCTGCTTCAGAAATACGATAAGCTTCTCAACCTTAAGGTTGACTACATCGGCGGCGACGGGCAGACAGAGTCCAATATTACAAACCGTCTTGGAAATCCAAGCCAGTATGACGCATTTGCCATCAACATGGTTAAGACAGACAATGCAGCTTCATACACATCTCTGCTTGAGCAGTAATATTCATTGAAATAAAGATGTACTGTTATTAGGGAGAAGAAATTCTCCCTAATATTAAAATTGGAACCTATCAATCTACATATACAGGAGTAAAATAATGGCAGATAAGAAAGATGATATCGTCTTATCAATACGCGGTATGAGCAAGTCCTTCGGCCGGAACAGAGTTCTGGACCATATCAGCCTGGATGTGAAGCGCGGAACCGTTATGGGGCTTATGGGTGAGAACGGAGCTGGTAAGTCAACCATGATGAAGTGCCTTTTCGGCACCTACCAGAAAGACGAGGGAAATATCTTCCTGAACGGCAGGGAAGTAAGCTTTTCCGGACCAAAGGATGCTCTTGAAAACGGCATTGCAATGGTTCACCAGGAATTGAATCAGTGTCTGGAACGGAATGTAATTGACAATTTATTCCTCGGACGTTATCCGGTCAATTCCATGGGTGTAATTGATGAAGGCAGGATGAAAAAGGAAGCAGCCGAACTCTTTAGAAAATTGGGAATGACCGTTAACCTCACTCAGCCCATGAGCCGCATGTCCGTATCACAGAGGCAGATGTGCGAAATCGCCAAGGCCATCTCCTACAATTCAAGGGTGATTGTTCTGGATGAGCTACATCCTCCCTGACCGTGCAGGAGGTTAATAAGCTCTTCGAGATGATGAGGATGTTAAAGGAGCAGGGAATTGCCCTGATTTATATTTCCCACAAGATGGATGAGATTTTTGAAATCTGCGATGAGATATCAGTGCTTCGGGACGGCAATCTGGTTATGACAAAGAGCACCAAGGATGCAAACATGAATGAGCTGATTGCGGCAATGGTCGGCCGTTCCTTGATAACCGGTTCCCGCCTGTTGACAACACCCCCGGTGATGTGATTCTGTCCATCCAGAATCTGTCCACAAAGTTTGAGCCTCACTTGCAGGATGTTTCATTTGACGTAAAAGAAGGAGAAATATTCGGGCTGTACGGTCTGGTAGGAGCAGGGCGCACGGAACTTCTGGAAACAATCTTTGGTGTCCGCACCAGAGCGGCGGGGCGTGTTTATTTTAATAACCGTCTTATGAATTTCAGCAGCGCAAAGGAAGCCATGGAGCATGGTTTTGCCATGATTACCGAGGAGCGGAAGGCAAATGGCCTGTTTTTAAAAGGGGACCTTACCTTTAATACCACCATTGCCAATCTGCGGCAGTATATGTCGGGCATAGCGCTTTCCGATGCGAAGATGATAAAGGCCACGTCAAACGAAATCAAGATCATGCACACCAAGTGCATGGGCCCCGACGATATGATTTCCAGCCTTTCCGGCGGAAATCAACAGAAGGTCATTTTCGGAAAGTGGCTGGAGCGCAGTCCGCAGGTGTTTATGATGGACGAACCCACACGAGGAATCGACGTGGGTGCAAAGTATGAAATATATGAGCTTATCATCAATATGGCGAAGCAGGGGAAGACAATCATCGTTGTTTCTTCTGAGATGCCGGAGATTCTCGGAATTACAAACCGTATTGGTGTTATGTCAAATGGACGTCTTTCCGGAATTGTTAATACAAAAGAGACAAATCAGGAAGAACTTTTAAGGCTCAGTGCAAAATACCTATAAGGGGGATTCATGGATATGGCGAAAGGAAACAATGGGACTCTTACGGCTGAACAGGAAATGCAGCTGCGCCAGCCAATTGAGGATTATGTTGGCGAAATTCAGAAAAAAATCGACAGTCTCAGAGAGGACGGCACAAACAGGGTAGTCACTCTGCAAAATAGTATTGATGCAACAAAGAGAGACCGTTCCCTTACAAAGGAAGAAAGGGAAAACAGAATTGCGGCTAACAGCGCGGAGATGGAAAAGCAAAGGCTGTTGAGGCAAAGAACAAGGATGAGATTGCAAAATTAATCTCCAATGCGGAGAGTTACCTTAAGGCACATTTTGATAAGGATTATTATCTGCCGTTAAAGGAAAGCTGTGAGCGGGAAAAAGCGCTTGCAAAGGAAAGATACGACATTAAAGTTGCGGAACTGAACAAAGAACATGAAAATACCCTCTCAAAGCTTACGGACCATCAGGAGATAAAGGATGAGAAGTATGTTCATAAGAACCGCCTGTTTGACGCAAAGATGGACCTGGACAAGGAGCTTCAGCGGATTAAGGACAGAAGGCATGCGGCATTTGTCTGGCAGTATCACCTGATTGACATGCTCCGCCTGTCTAAATTCACCTTCATGGAGACCAGGGCGCAGAAATGGGAGAACTATAAATATACATTCAACCGCAGGACATTCTTGTTGCAGAATGGTCTGTATATCGCTATTATCCTGATTTTCATCGGACTGTGTATCGCTGCGCCGGTGATAAAGAATGTTCAGCTGCTTACCTATAATAACGTTTTAAATATCTTGCAGCAGGCTTCTCCAAGAATGTTCCTGGCTTTGGGCGTTGCCGGACTCATCCTCCTTACCGGTACGGACCTTTCCATAGGACGTATGGTTGGTATGGGCATGACTACCGCGACAATCATCATGCATCAGGCATCAACACAGGCGCTGTGTTCGGACACGTGTTTGACTTCACAGGCATGCCCATAGGATTAAGAGTGGTATTTGCCCTGGTAATGTGTATCATCTTATGTACGTGCTTTACGGCCATCGGAGGTTTCTTTACCGCTAAATTCAAGATGCATCCGTTCATTTCAACCATGGCCAACATGCTGGTCATTTTCGGACTCGTCACATATGCCACAAAGGGCGTATCCTTTGGCGCCATTGAACCGGCTATTCCAAAGATGATTATTCCAAAAATAAACGGATTCCCAACCATTATCCTGTGGGCAGTGGCTGCATCGTAATTGTATGGTTCATCTGGAACAAGACCACCTTCGGCAAGATTTATACGCAGTAGGCGGCAATCCGGAAGCAGCAGCTGTTTCAGGTATCTCCGTATTCGGAGTAACCATGGGAGCATTCATTCTGGCAGGCATCCTTTACGGGTTCGGATCCTGGCTGGAATGCGCAAGAATGGTAGGTTCCGGCTCCGCTGCTTACGGCCAGGGCTGGGAGATGGATGCAATCGCAGCCTGCGTGGTCGGCGGCGTATCCTTTACAGGCGGTATCGGTAAGATTTCAGGCGTAGTAGTCGGCGTGCTTATATTCACCGTACTCATCTACTCCCTTACCATTCTCGGTATCGACACAAACCTTCAGTTCGTATTCGAGGGCATCATTATTATAACCGCTGTAACACTTGACTGCTTGAAGTATGTTCAGAAGAAGTAAGTAAGTTAGGTGTTTCCGTCCGTGATTGAAATAAGTCTGGGGGCTGTGGATACGGCTGCGGGACTAGTATTTCTAGGACGCTGAAAATCGGCTAAATACAAGAGGCTGGCTGCCAAAACTCGCGGCCAAGCCTCTTTTTATATTTAGGTACTGAGCTCAAACAGTTGTCAGCCAGCCTCTTGCATTTAGCCGGTTTTCCGGAGGCTTAGCTACTAGCCCCGCAGCCGTATCCCACTCCCTCCTCTCCCTTTCCCTCACGGACGCCCCCCCTGCATCTACTACCATCCACAAGCCAACCTGCTATTTTGATACTCCCTGGTAAACGTAACATCCCTCCCAAACCACTTTGGGGGCTGGAAGGACAGGGCTTCTTCTTCGGTGGTAAATTCCACCTCGGCCAGAATGAGGCCGGCGTAGCGGCCTTCAAAGACGTCCAGCTCAATGGTCAGATGATCTGAGTTATCCAGAGGGATGAAATAACGCTTTTTGGTGAGTACGGAGCCGTCGGCCTTGGGAAGCAGGTGGGCGTAGGCTTCGCGGGTCAGCGGAAGGTTGTATTCTTCCCTGGACAGGAGTCCCTTGCCCTTATAGGTGAGGCAGAAGTCCTCATCCTCCTGGCGGATGCGGACTACCGGGTCAGTGCAGAGATAGGCCTGTTCAATCTGGTGGAAGGGATGGGTGTCATAGCCTCCGGAAGACAGGGAACCAGGAATTTACGTTCGATTTCCATATGGGAAAACCTCCTTGCTGTGATTGTCGATTAGTGGATTTTACTAACTATTTTTATTATTTCCATTTTACAATCATATCATTTAACTCTTTTCCTGAAAAGTGATAAATGATAAAATAAAATTACTATGCGATAAATGGCGGAAAGGGAGATTATCATGGCAAAGGTTTATGCATTTCTTGCGGATGGACTGGAAGAGGTTGAATGTCTTGCGGTTGTGGACGTGCTTCGTCGTTCCGGTGTGGAGGTGACACTGGTGTCTGTTACGGGAGACAGGAAAGTAACTGGTTCTCATGGAATTGAGTTGGGGACTGACGCCCTGTTTGATGATGTGGATCCGGATGTGGCAGATGTGCTGTTTTTGCCCGGAGGAATGCCGGGAACTAACAATCTGAAAGCACATATGGGTCTGAGGGCGGCTGTGGAGTGTGCCAACAAGCAGGCAGAAGGATTGCGGCCATCTGCGCGGCGCCAAGCATCCTGGGGAGTATGGGGCTCTTAAAGGGCAGGACGGCTACCTGCTATCCGGGATTTGAGGACCAGCTCACAGGTGTGTCCTACACCAGCCAGGGTGTTGTGACGGATGGCAACATCACCACCGGCAGGGGCCTGGGATTTGCCCTTGACATGGGACTGGAACTGATTCGCCTGCTTCAGGGTCCCCAGCAGGCCCAGAAGATTGCAGCGGCAATCCAGTATAGCTGGAAATAGTATTCGGATGAGAAAAACTCCTGTTCTGTTCTATATCATATGGATGTGGGATGGAATGGAAGTTTTTTTTTTGTAAAAAACGCTGGTGTTTTTAAAATGAGCATGCTATAATGGTACATTGAAGTGTAGCGCCCTCATGGATTATGGGCGAACCACATATATTTTAAGGAGGAACCCGTAAAAATGAGTGTACAAGTAGAAAAATTAGAAAAAAACATGGCCAAACTGACAATAGAGTTAAGCGCAGAGCAGTTTGAGGATGCTATGAAAAAAGCCTTCAATAAGAGCAAGAACAAGTTTAATATTCCAGGCTTCCGTAAGGGCAAAGCACCTCGCGCATGATTGAAAAGATGTATGGCGAAGGCATCTTTTATGAGGAGGCTGCTGATGAGGCCATCAACGCAACCTGCATGGAGGCAATGAATGAAAGCGGACTGGAGATCGTTTCCAGACCGGAAGTTGCCGTAGAGCAGATTGGCAAGGACAAGCCGTTCATCTATACCGCAACTGTAGCCGTAAGGCCGGAAGTGACCCTGGGCGAGTACAAGGGCATTGAGGTAGAGAAGGTGGATGCAGCTGTGAAGCCTGAGGATGTGGAAGCAGAGCTCAAGAAGGTTCAGGAGCAGAACGCAAGACTTCTGACCGTAGAGGACAGACCGGTTGCTGACGGCGACCAGACAGTCATCGACTTCGAGGGATTTGTTGACGGCAAGACATTTGACGGCGGCAAGGCAGCTGATTACCCATTGACCATTGGCTCCCATTCCTTCATTGATACATTTGAGGAGCAGCTGGTTGGCAAGAACATCGGCGAAGAGTGCGAGATTAACGTAACCTTCCCGGAGGAGTACCATGCGGCTGAACTGGCTGGAAAGCTGCAACCTTTAAGGTGACTGTAAAGGAAATCAAGGTAAAGGAACTTCCGGAACTGGATGATGAGTTTGCAGGAGAGGTTTCTGAATTTGACACTCTGGATGAATACAAGAAGGATATTGAGGCAAAGATTCTTGAGAGAAAGCAGAAAGAAGCTGCCTCCGAAAACGAGAACCGTGTAGTTGACAAAGTAGTGGCGGGAGCTTCCATGGAGATTCCTGACAGGATGGTGGAAGGCCAGATTGACAACATGGTTCAGGATACAGCCCGCCGTATGGAGAGCCAGGGTCTGTCCATGGATCTGTACATGAAGTATACAGGCATGACCATGGAGCAGATGAGAGAGCAGATGAAGCCACAGGCCTTAAAGAGAATACAGACCAGGACTGGTAGCTTGAGGAAGTTGTAAAGGCTGAGAACCTGCAGGTTTCCGACGAAAGACTGGATGAGGAGATTGCCAAGATGGCGGCCGCTTACCAGATGGAGGCTGACAAGTTAAAAGGTTATATGTCAGACCGTGATAAGGACCAGATGAAGGAAGATATTGCTGTTCAGGAAGCGGTTGATTTCCTGGTGGCAGAAGCAAAACTGGTATAATTCACATATGATACGGGGGGTTCACAGCGCTTATTTACCTGGCTTTGAATCTCCCTGGTTTCTTATAAGTGTACGTCATCTTGTCCGGGCGGTGAGATGCCGCTCCTGGCAGGGATGACATGAATTGCACGCAGGTGTCTGAATGACAGGCGCCAAGTGCCTATAACTAGGAGGATGGTTAAATGAGTTTAGTACCTTATGTCATTGAGCAGACCAGCCGCGGCGAGCGTTCTTATGACATTTATTCAAGATTACTGAAGGAGAGGATCATATTCCTGGGCGAGGAAGTAAGCGATGTGTCCGCAAGCCTTGTGGTGGCACAGCTCTTATTCCTGGAGTCAGAGGACCCGGGCAAGGATATCCATCTGTATATCAACAGCCCGGGCGGTTCCGTATCCGCGGGATTTGCCATCTATGACACCATGAATTATATTAAGTGCGATGTGTCTACCATCTGTATCGGCATGGCAGCCAGCATGGGCGCGTTCCTTCTTTCCGGAGGGGCCAAGGGCAAGCGTTTCGCTCTGCCTAATGCAGAAATCATGATTCATCAGCCTTCGGGCGGGGCCAAGGGCCAGGCCACTGAGATTAAAATTGTGGCTGAGAATATCTTAAAGACAAGAAAGAAATTAAACGAAATCCTGGCAGCAAACACAGGGAAGCCCCTGGAAGTGATTGAGCGCGATACGGAGCGTGACAATTACATGTCTGCATTGGAGGCCAAGGAATACGGCCTTATTGATGAAATCATCGCACATCATTAGTGCTGCGGCCCAGCGCTAAGGCATCAGGCCGGTAACGTAAAACAGCAAGTAAAGGATATGAAAGGTTAGGTATCGTATGCCAATGAGACCAGATGACACGATTCGGTGCTCCTTCTGCGGAAGGACACAGGATCAGGTACGAAAGATGATTGCCGGAGCAGGCAACAACAATGTGTATATCTGTGACGAGTGCATAGAATTGTGCTCTGAGATTCTGGAAGAGGAGCTGGAAGGCCAGGATGAAGGGAGAGCCCCGCGCTGGCCGATATACGTCTCCTGAAGCCAAAGGAAATCAAAGCATTTTTAGACGAATATGTCATCGGACAGGATGACGCCAAGAAGGTGTTGTCCGTTGCGGTTTACAATCACTACAAGAGGGTGACGGCATGCCAGAACATGGACGTGGATGTGCAGAAGAGCAACATCCTTATGGTGGGGCCCACAGGCTCAGGTAAGACCTATCTGGCCCAGATCCTGGCTAAGATTCTCAATGTTCCCTTTGCCATTGCAGACGCCACTGCACTGACAGAGGCAGGATATGTGGGCGAGGATGTGGAGAACATTCTGTTAAAGCTTATCCAGGCTGCTGATTATGACATCTCCCGTGCCGAATACGGCATTATATATATTGACGAGATTGATAAGATTACCAAGAAGTCCGAAAATGTATCCATCACCAGGGATGTTTCAGGCGAAGGCGTCCAGCAGGCGCTGCTTAAGATTCTGGAGGGTACAGTTGCCAGTGTTCCGCCTCAGGGCGGCAGGAAGCATCCGCACCAGGAGCTTCTTCAGATTGATACCACCAACATCCTGTTTATCTGCGGCGGTGCCTTTGATGGCCTGGAGAAGATTGTGGAGCAGCGTCTCAGCGCCGGTTCCATTGGTTTCAACGCCGAGGTGACAAACAAGAATGATCTGAACATCGATGAGCTGCTCAAGAAGGTGGAGCCAAAGGATTTGACCAAGTTCGGGCTGATTCCCGAGTTCATAGGCCGCGTGCCTGTGATGGTTTCTCTGGAACAGCTGACAAAGGAAGCTATGGTGCGCATTCTGTCAGAGCCGAAAAATGCCTGATGAGGCAGTACCAGAAGCTGTTTGAGCTGGACAATGTGAAGCTGGAATTTACCCGGGAGGCTCTGGAGGAAATTGCACAGCTGGCAGTAGACCGCAAGATTGGCGCCAGAGGACTGCGCTCTATCCTTGAATCAGTGATGATGGACCTTATGTATGAGATTCCGTCCGATGATTCTATCGGAATCTGTACCATTACCAGAGACGTAGTGAGAAAGGCAGGACAGCCGGAATTAGTATACCGCGACATGCTCCTGCATCTGCCCGAAAACCGTTGTCAGAACGGCTTAGGGGGACAGTAAGACAGGAGAAATTGCGTAGGCTGTCATGCTCCTGTGACAATTTAGAAGAGAGAAAGGGCCGCTGCAAATCAGATATGACCCGGACCAGAAGGCTTGTTTTCCGGCCGGTCCGGCACCTGCATTGCAGCGGCTTTTCAAATGGTTAAGATACAAGAGGTGAAAATTGAGAATGGGAGAACAAGTGATTACGATGCCTGTGGTGGCCCTCAGGGGGCTGACCATACTTCCGGGTATGGTATTGCATTTCGATATAAACAGGCCGAAATCAGTGGCCGCCGTAGAGCGGGCATGGTGGGAGACCAGAAACTGTTCCTTGTGGCCCAGAGACATCCTGAAATCGTTGAGCCGGAGCAGGGGGATTTGTTCCAGGTGGGGACTGTGGCAGTGGTGAAGCAGCTGGTGAAACTGCCGGGCAAGGTGGTACGCGTGCTGGTGGAAGGACTGGAGCGCGCTGAGCTTCTGTGTCTGGAAGCCGAGGAACCGGCCATGATGGGCGAGATAGCAGCCATAGAAGCGGAGGAGGATGATTTGGACAGCCTGACTCAGGAGGCCATGCTGCGCATCCTGAAGGATAGGCTGGAAGAATATGGAAGAGTTAATTCCAAGATTACGAAGGAGATTCTGCCCAATCTGCTGATTATTACAGATCTGAATGAGATGCTGGACCAGATTGCCATTCAGCTGCCATGGGATTATACCATCCGCCAGACGGTGCTGGAGAACAGCTCTTTGTCAGCCAGGTATGAGGTAGTGATGCATACTCTGCTGACTGAGATGGAGATATACAGGATTAAGAAGGATTTCCAGGAAAAGGTAAAGGCTGATATCGACCAGAACCAGAAGGAATACATCCTCAGGGAGCAGATGAAGGTTATCCGCCAGGAGCTGGGAGAGGATGCTGTGTCGGATGCAGACGAATACCAGAAGAAACTGGACGCACTGAAGGCTGACAAGGAAGTAAAGGAAAAGCTCCACAAAGAGATTGAGCGTTTCCGCAATATGCCGGCCGGAAGCAGGAGGCCAATGTGCTGCGCACCTATGTGGAAACCCTGCTGGACCTGCATGGAAGAAGATGTCCAAGGACAATGACGACATCAAACATGCCGAGAAGATACTCAACGAGGACCACTACGGACTGGAACAGGTAAAGGAGAGAATCCTGGAATACCTGGCTGTCCGCGCCCTGACTAAGAAGGGCACCAGTCCTATCATCTGTCTGGTGGGACCTCCCGGAACCGGCAAGACATCCATTGCCCGGTCCGTGGCAAGAGCCTGAATAAGAAATACGTGCGCATCAGCCTGGGAGGTGTCCGGGACGAGGCGGAAATCAGGGGACACAGGAAAACCTACGTGGGCGCCATGCCCGGCCGTATTGTGGAAGGCATGCGTCAGGCCGGTGTGAGCAATCCTCTGATGCTTCTGGATGAGATTGACAAGGTCAGCAGCGATTACAAGGGCGATACCTCCTCCGCGCTTTTGGAGGTGCTGGACGGGGAACAGAATGTGAAATTCAGGGACCATTATGTGGAACTTCCCATTGACCTGTCCCAGGTCCTGTTTATTGCCACGGCCAACACCACCCAGACCATACCGGGTCCCCTGCTGGACCGTATGGAGCTGATTGAGGTCAACAGCTACACGGAAAATGAGAAGTTTCACATAGCCAGGGACTACCTGGTGTCAAAGCAGATGGAGCGCAACGGCTGAAGGACAGCCAGATTACATTTTCCGATAAGAGCCTGGAAAAAATCATACACAACTACACCAGGGAAGCGGGCGTCAGGAATCTGGAGCGCCGCATTGGGGATGTTTGCCGCAAGGCAGCCAGACAGTTCCTGGAGGATAAGAAGAAGTCCATCAAGATTTCGGAGAGCAATCTGGAAAAATATCTGGGCAAGGAAAAGGTGACCTTTGAAAATGCCAATGAGGAAGATGAAATCGGAATTGTCCGCGGCCTGGCCTGGACCAGTGTGGGAGGCGATACCCTTCAGATAGAAGTCAATGTGATGCCGGGCAAGGGAAGCCTTCTGATGACCGGACAGCTGGGTGATGTGATGAAGGAATCCGCCCAGACAGCCCTGACCTATGTGCGGTCCGTGTGTCCGGAATACGGGATTGCCGACGATTATTTTGAGAAGCATGATCTCCACATCCATATCCCGGAGGCGCGGTGCCAAAGGACGGACCATCCGCGGGAATCACCATGGCCACAGCCATGCTGTCCGCGGTGACAGGTAAAAGCGTCCAGGCCAAGGTGGCCATGACCGGGGAGATAACCCTCCGGGGACGGGTCCTGCCCATCGGAGGACTGAAAGAAAAGATACTGGCAGCCAAGATGGCCCATATAGAGAAGGTACTGGTACCTGACAAGAACCGGCCGGATATGGCGGAGCTGTCCAAAGAAATCACCAAAGGACTGGACATTGTGTATGTAAAGGCCATGGAGGATGTGGTGTCGGAGGCATTTGTTTAGAGCGCGGATAGGAATTAGGAGAAACAGATATGATAATAAGAGACGTGAATCTGGAAACAGTTTGCGGCGTGACCAGCAAGCTGCCGGAGAATACACTGCCGGAGTTTGCATTTGCGGGCAAGTCCAATGTGGGAAAATCATCCCTCATCAACGCACTGATGAACCGCAAAGCCTATGCAAGGACCTCCTCGCAGCCGGGAAAGACCCAGACCATCAATTTTTACAACATCAACGGGGCATTGTACTACGTGGACCTGCCGGGTTACGGCTATGCCAAGATAGCGGTTGAGGTCAAGGAAAAATGGGGCAAGATGATAGAACGGTATCTCAGGAATTCCCAGATGCTCAAGATGGTATTCCTGCTTATTGATATCCGCCACGAGCCCTCGGCCAACGACAAGCTGATGTATGAATGGATTATCTTTAACGGATACCATCCCGTCATCATTGCCACCAAGCTGGACAAGATTAACCGCAGCCAGGTACAAAAGCACGTGAAGATGGTGCGGGAAGGCCTGGGAATGGAAAAGGACGGCATCATCATTCCTTTTTCGGCAGAGACAAAGCAGGGCAGGGATGATATATGGGATCTTATTGAGGGGAGCCTGTAGCTGCCCCTATTCCTGTTAAAAGAAAATTGATTTAATAAAGAGAAAGAAAGGCCCGGTTTCCTGACAGACGGGTATTGCCTGCGGGAAATCAGGCCTTTACGCTACCGGTAAGCCTCCTTCAACGGCTCGATAAAATACCTACCGTAAGACGGAATATACCGGCCTGCGGATATCCGGCCCGTGGTCTGGTCCCGGGGGTGCAGAATGTAGGGTTCATGCTCTGTATATGTGATATCCACCCAGGGATAGCGAAAGCCTTCCCTGACCATGGCTTTTTCCGCCAGGGGATGGCCCGGGGCCGCCACCAGGCAGGAGCCACGCATCAGGGCCACCGCTATGGTCAGCTGTCCCCTTTCCTCACCTAATAAATCCTCACATTCCGAATTCCGGTCAGAGCATATCTGGCAGATTTACAGGTGAATCCTGTCAGATTCAGCTCGACATATCCGGCATTTAGCGTATAATAGATAAAGGTATGAAATAAAATAAGACAGCCCGGTGTGATGGGATTGCAGACGCGCAGGGCTGTATCTGGAGGTATTATGTAATGGAAACGGGACCAATACGGGTGGCTGTCATGGCGGACACCCATGGAGTGCTCCGGCCGGAGGTGGAGAGGATTCTCGAAACCTGCGATGTGATTGTCCATGCAGGGGATTTCGACAATCAGATGCTGTATCATAAGCTGAATGTGAACCAGCCACTGTACGCGGTAAGGGGAAATAACGACAGGGGATGGTCCGGGGGCCTTGGACAGGTGAAC
>ENA-OQCK01000494-OQCK01000494.1-human-gut-metagenome-genome-assembly--contig:-NODE-494-length-21181-cov-1.957870_pt1 | contig 21181 bp, 18 predicted proteins | sample MGYA00242498_ERZ504578 | MGnify/ENA primary metagenome ERZ504578 (study PRJEB26092, sample SAMD00036229) | human gut metagenome | host: Homo sapiens | study: EMG produced TPA metagenomics assembly of...
CAGGGTGCGTCTTCCAGTTTTGAAGCTAACTCTAATGTCCAATACATAGCTGTCAAGTATTAATAACCACCTTACGGCGGTCAGGTTCTCAAATTTTCCGCAAAAATAAAACAATATTCTTTAGATGCAAGTATAATCCCAGATAATTTCTTTGCCATTATTCCGTATGCATTCCTTACGTGCCAGAACAAACAGATAATCAGACAATCTGTTTATAAAAACCAGGACAGGTTCTTCAACCGGAATTGTCTCTGCCAAACGGTAGATCTGGCGTTCGGCACGCCGGCAGACTGTCCGGCACACATGTGCCAAAGAGGCCGGGCGGCTTCCTCCCGGCAAAATAAGTTGCGCATCTTGGGCAGTTCGTTATCCAGGCGGTCTATTTCCCGCTCGATACGGGTGATCGTTTCCGGCATCACCTTACTTTCTACTTTCAGTTCCGTGTTTTCCTGATCGGTTGCCAGATAGGAACCGATCGTAAACAACTTGTGCTGGATAAACAGCAGGAAGTCCTGATCCGCTTTCTCTTCAAGCGAAGTGATCAACAACCCGATAAACGAGTTCAGTTCGTCGACCGTACCATAGCTTTCGATACGTTGGTGCGCTTTCGATACCCGTTCGCCGCCAACTAAGGAAGTGGTTCCCTTGTCGCCGGTCCCTGTGTATATAATGCTCTTTTTCATATGACAATAACTTATCGTTTTATTATATAATCACACATCCTTGCCAGATGTTGCAAAAAGAGTACAATATTCGTCAGATTCCGGGATTTGTGCAAGGATTCGGATTATTTATTTTATCGGAAAGAAAGAATTGCAGGATCGACGCTTTATTACTACTCCTTACTTATTGTGTAATTTTCCGAAATATCCGTTGGTCCAAATCGAAACAGTAGTGCATTGAAATTTGAATTTTTATCCCTTATATTTCAAATTACCTGCAAGGGTAATATTTTTTTAACAAACAGATATTCTGTTAAATCGCTGAAAACTATGTAGATATGTATATTGGCATTTTGAAAGGGGTTGTTGTAAGTTTTAACATAACTGAAGGATGTATATAGATGAATCTAAAGATGGGAAATCTGACATTCTGGTAAATTGTTTATCAGGATATATTTATTGTATAGCAGCAACAAATTTGTTTTATTGATTTTAATGTTATTCCTTTGCTTTTATACTGATAATTAATTACTTTTGAGAATTATTAGTTTGGATGCTAAATCGGAGTCCAAGATATCCAGTATGAATTTAAAAATCATTTTTTGATTGATGCTGCTCTGTTATATCAAGCGAGGAGAGTGAACATCGCTTTTCAAGAACAAGGGTTTGATCCTGATATTAATTATGGCGAGCAGCAGCCGGGCGGCGCTATTTATGATAATACAAAATTATTTAACGGACTATCTTTGAATGTTGTCGCCGGTTATAAACTATGGAGAGGCTAAAGGCCGGAATTGGAGTGGAACCGACAGTTTATTTCAATACGAAAGCCAAAGCCAATTTGGAAGATAATAAATTCGATATTCCTCTTGTTGTGAAAGTCGGTTATGATTTCAACTGGTTTCAGGTCGACCTGTCTTACAAAAATGGATTTAAACGGATTTATTGGAATCATGTAGTCGGCAATACGGAAACAAGGGACCTTCAATTATCGATTTTTGTCCCGATTTTCAAATAATATTGCCGGAATACGGGCAACCTTTTTAGGGGTAACTGCTTGTGTCCGGATAAAGAGTCAGAAATAAACGATATAATCTCTTTTATGTAACTTCTTGTTGAAAAACACGATTCCCATTGAATACAGGTCGATTGTTACCGTTACTTCGGGATGACTGCATACTTTCTGCCAGAACTCGCGCATTTTGCGGCTGGCTTTGATACCTTCGAAGACAAAAACCGTATCGCCGTGCACATGTTTTAGACAGGTCTCAAACAGCCAGCTATTGTTTTGCTGCTCATACAGGGTATTGAAAAAGACAAAATCGAGTTGCTCCATGTCTTTCAAGGCTTTCGGTAGTAAATCTTTGTATCTTCCGACACGCAGGTCGACCGGGTTACGGGCGGCTTTGCCGAAAGCGATACGGGCGATGGAGGCAAACTCCGGTACGTTTTCCAGAGCGATACATTTCAGATCGGATGCATATGAAGTCAGATACAAAGTGGACAGGCCCATAGAGGGGCCAATCTGAAGGATATGCTTCGATTTGAAATAGTTGGCAAGACGGAAAAGCAAGGCGCCGTGCTTGGGCCGTATCGCTTCGCGTTCGACAATCCGGCCGATCGTGCGGCGGCGCATCTTCCCCTTTTGCTGGCGGTCGGGATAAGTGATCTCGCCATTCTGGAAAAGCAGTTGCTTACGGATCAGTTCGATGTCGTAGAAGCTATAGTATTGGCAACGCTCCTCGATCACTTTCGTGATCAGGTTGAAGACAAAGGGGGAATGAACCCGAAGCCTTTGCGGTAACGGATGCCTCTATATAAAAGTATGCCTTTTCTTAGTGAATTAGCTTTGGGGATAATGCGCATGATTTATGATTTTAGATTTATGATTTATGATTTATGATTTGTGAACCTCGATCATAAATCATAAATCTAAAATCATAAATCGTTAACTCTGCAAAGTTAATCATTTTCATGAAACATATCCATGATCTTTCCGCTAAGCTGCAAAAGGGAGATTTCGCATATCTTGGTGGAATATTCGGCGATGGATTGGCGCTCTTCTGCTTCCAGCAGGCTGTTCTGGGCTTCACGCAATTCGATACCGGACAGGTCGCCCAGTTTATAGCGGTCGATCGCAATCCGGTAGTTTTCCTGTGCCGCGACCAAGTTCTCTTTTTCCAGGCTCCACAAGTCCAGGTTGTTGCGATAAGCCATCCAGAAGTTGCTCATATCGGCCCGCAATCCCAGTTCGAGTTCTTGTGTGCGCAATTCTTGGTTCTGAATCTGTATCCGGGCATTCCGTTGTTCGCGTTTCCGGTTGAAACCGTCGAATACGTTGATGCGACCGTCACCCCGTAGTTGAGGCCGAGGCGGCGCTGGAGGTCGGTCGTTCCTACCTCGTACCAGTCGCCGTGTAGCCGTATCCGGCATTCAATTTGACATACGGATAGTTACGGCTCTTGATCTTTTTGTAGTCCAACTCGGAAATCACCTGGTTCTTCTTGGCGATCAGCAGAGATGAATTGGAGGTAAGCGTGCTTTTCCATAGTTCCACTTCATCTAAAACGGGTTGGGGGTAATCAGGGAGTCCTTGATCAGTACTTGTTCCTCCACATCCTCCAATGCCATCAGCCGGTTCAGGCGGATACGTGAAGTATGCACTTGTTCCAACTGGTTCAGGACGTTGGAGCTGTCGGCATTGAAGTCGACTTGCGCTTGTTGGAGGTCCAGGCGGGACATCGAGCCGATATAATACCGCTCTTCCACGATACGCAGACGTTCGCGGGGACAGTTCGAGCGTGGAACGGAGGTTGCGGAGGCGGATCTTCTGGCGGATCAGGTTGTAGTATTCGCTCGAAAGGTCGGCAACGAAATCCTCGATTGTCATTCGGGTGTTCAATTCTCCCAAGTTTTGTAACTCTTTCAGTTTTTCGTAAGTGGCCTGTATGCCTAATCCGTCGAAGACGGTCCAGTTCACATTCAGGCCGATGTCTGCCGTCTCGTTGTGGATGCCGTTCGTTTTTTCTGTCGTTCCGTCGGACAACTTGTTATTGTTATTGTTAAGCGTGCCGCTAAAACCACTGCTCAGGTCGACGGTCGGCAGGTAGCCGGCATTGCCGGGAGTGGCGTTGTTGTCGCTGATCTGCTGTTCGTTACGGATGATGCGGATGGAATAATTGCGTTCCAATCCGGTCTGGATGCAGTCGTCCAGGCTGAACACCCGTTGCGCCTCGGCCGGGACGACCGTAAATGCTATACATATTAATAAAAGAAACCTCTTCATCCTCAATTGCCTTATTTCTTAATTTTTAATTCTTGATTATTAATTTTCGATTGTCTGTCCGTAGAAATAAAGCTGTACATCGCCGGGACGATAAACAGGGTAAGGAATGTCGAAACGATCATACCGCCCACTACGGCGATACCCATCGCGATACGTCCTTGTGCCCCTTCGCCCGAAGCATATACGAGCGGAACCAATCCTAAGATCGTCGAAATACTGGTCATCAGGATCGGCCGCAGACGTTGTGTGGAAGCCGAGCGGATCGCTTCCGCCATGCTCAGTCCCGCTTCCTGGCGCTGGTTGGCAAACTCTACGATCAAAATACCGTTTTTTGCCACCAGACCGATCAGCATGATGATACCGATCTGACTGAATATATTCATGGTTATATCTGAATAGCTCATAAAGATCAACGCCCCTGCAATAGCTAAGGGAACCGTGAACATCACGACCAACGGGTCTTTGAAACTCTCGAACTGCGCGGCCAGGACCAGATAGATCATGAACAGTGCGAGGATCATGGCAAACATCAGGCTGGACGAACTTTCACGGAACTCTTTCGATTCGCCCGACAGGCCGTACGGAAACTGTTGTCCAACGTCTCCGAGGCGATACGGTCCATTTCGTCCAGACCGTCACCGATCGTATAGCCCTTGTTGAGGCCGCTGGAAACCGTTGCCGACACAAAGCGGTTGTAACGATACAACTGAGGCGGGGCAACGTCTTCTTTCAGCGTGACGAGGTTGTCCAGCTGGATCATCTCTCCGGCATCGCTGCGGACATAAATGGATTTCAGGTCCAACGGCGTGTTGCGCTGTTGACGGTTGATCTCGCCCAATATCTGATACTGTTTCCCGTTCATGTAAAAATATCCCATACGCTGGCCGCTCAACGCATATTGTAGTGTCTGGGCAATCGTGCGGGTGCTGACACCCAATGAAGAGGCTTTGTCGCGGTTGATCTCGATACGGGCTTCGGGTTTCGTAAACTTCAGGTTTACATCCGCCATTTGGAACACCGGGCTTTCGCTTACCTTCTGCATAAAAGCGGGCAAATATTCCTGTAGTTTCTCTAAGCTGGTCGCCTGTAAGACATATTGTACGGGCATACCTGCGCGACGTCCCCCGAAAGTTGACTGTTGCTGGACGAAAGCACGTGCTTCTGTCTTGCCGCGTACATTCTTCGACAGCACGTCGGCAATCTCCATCTGCGAACGCTCACGATCTTTGATGTCGGGGAGCAAAACGGTGATATATCCGTTGCTGTTATTCGCACGAACCGTCAGGGCTTGCCGCTCGGGAGCCAGCGTGTCGGCCATGGCGGCCACTTGGTCCGTAAAGTCGCGGATGAACTCGAAAGTAGCCCCTTCTTGTGCGCGTATATTGATCGAAATGGATGAACGGTCTTCCAATGGAGAAAGCTCGGAGCGGATGGTCCGCCAGAAATAACCGATGGAACCGAAAAGGATCACGACAATCGGTATGGACCACCACTTATGGTTCAGGAATGCATTCAGCGACTTCGCATAGATATTGTTCATGCCTTCGAAGAACGGTTCCGTTTTCGTGTACAGCCAGCCTTTGTTCTCGCGTTTTCTCAGTAGCTTGGTCGCCAACATCGGCGTAAAGGTCAAAGCCACAAAGGAAGATATTGTTACGGAGCCGGCGATCACGATACTGAACTCCTTGAACAAGCGTCCTGTCATACCTTCCATAAAGACAATCGGGAGGAATACGGATACGAGTGTTACCGTTGTAGATACGACGGCGAAGAATATCTCTTTCGCCCCGTCTATACCGGCCTCTTTCGGTTCCATTCCCTGCTCGATGCGGACGTAGATGTTCTCTGCCATCACGATCGCGTCGTCCACCACCAATCCGACCGAGAGCACTACTGCAACATGGTCAGCACATTGATGGAGAACCCGGAGACATACATCACAAAGAATGCTCCGACCAATGATACGGGGATGACGACTACCGGGACAAGCGTCACGCGCCAGTCGCGTAGGAACAGGAAGATAATCAATACCACGAGTAGGAAAGCCACATAGATGGTTTCCTCCACTTCTGCGATGGAAGCCCGGATGAAGCGGGTATTATCGTACACCATTTCGACCGTTACGTCTTCCGGCAGGTCTTTCTTCAACTGCTCGATACGTTGGTAGGCTTCATCGGCAATTTCGATCTGGTTGGCGCCCGGTTGCGGATGATGACGTCGATAACCATCGGTTCGCCGTTCTTGCGCATCACGCTTCGCAAATCTTCCGGGCTCACCTCGGCTCGCCCTACGTCTTGGAAGCGGATGATATTGTCGCCGTCACGCTTGATGATCAAATCATTGAATTCCGTTGCCGTATGCATCAGTCCTAACGTACGGATAGACAAGTCGATCGTGTTCCCTTCAATGCTGCCGGAAGGAAGCTCGACATTTTCGGCGTCCACCGCGTTCTTCACATCCAGCGGGGTAACTCCGTAGCCGGCCATTTTGATCGGGTCCAGCCACAAGCGCATGGAGTAACGCTTTTGTCCCCAGATGTCCACGCCACTCACGTTCGGAATGGTCTGAAGCCGTTCCTTCACCGTCAGTTCGGCGATTTCACTCAGCTCCATCAACGAGCGCTTGCTGCTTCGAATACCGATTTGCATGATCGGGGTAGCGTCGGCGTCTGCTTTTGATACCGTCGGCGGGTCACAGTCGCGAGGCAGGTAACGTTGGGCACGCGAAACTTTGTCGCGTACGTCGTTGGCCGCCGTTTCCAGGTCGACCGAGAGTTCAAACTCTACTGTGATACGGCAACTGCCCTGGCTACTGACGCTACTTAGCGAGCGAATGCCGGGAATACCGTTGATATTCTGTTCGAGCGGCTCCGTGATCTGGTTCATGATGACTTCGGCATTGGCTCCCGGATAGGTTACGTTGACCGAAATGATCGGGTTGTCCACACTTGGAAACTCACGGACACCTAAGAACTTATAACCGATCATCCCGAACAACAGAAGGATGATCGTCATCACGGTCGAGAGTACCGGCCTCTTTATGCTGATTTCAGAAATATTCGCCATGCTGCTTCGTTACTTCAGGTTATCGATCGATACTTTCATTCCTGTACGAAGCTGCATCACGCCGGATGTAATCACCGTGTCGCCCAAGTTCAGCCCTTTCAATACCTGGACCTGGCTTTCTGTACGGAGCCCTAAGATAATCTCGCAGGTTCGGCCACGCCGCTCTTATACAGGTAGACGATGTTCTTTCCCATTTCCGGGATCAGTGCCTCGCTGGGGATCGCCAATGCGTCTTTTATGTCACGGCGGGTAATTTCGACAGATGTATAGCGTCCCGGCACGATCGACTCGTCCCGGTTCGGATAGGTTGCACGCACTTTCAGCGAGCGGGTTGCTTCGTCGATTTTACTTTCTACGGCATAAACGGTTGCTTTGTAGTCTTGCATCATGCCGACAGACGAGTTCATCCTGAACACGATCGGCGTACCGTCTTTGATGTCGGCAGAATAGCGTTCGGGAACGGAAAACTCGATTTTCAGGGGAGATATTTTTGTCAGCTTGGTGATAACGGTCGAGGGAGAGGCATAGGCGCCTTCGCTGACGTTGCGGAGGCCGATAATCCCGTCGAACGGCGCCCGGAGTTCGGTCTGGGCGATGTTGGCTTTTACCAGTTCGATGTCTGCCATTAGCTTTTCATATTCGGTAGCCACCTGTTCATAGGCCTCCTGGCTGACCGCGTCTTTTTCCAAAAGCGTATGCTGGCGGTACACACGGTCCTTGGCTAAAGGCACCTGCGCTTCCAACTTCTTCAGTTCCGCCTGTAATGCTTGTCGTTGATCTTGGCAAGTAGGTCACCGGATTTCACATGCGTACCTTCCGTAAAATAGATGGCCACGATCTTGCCCGACGATTCGAACGAGAGGTCTACCTCTTCATCCGGGATCGTACTGCCGGTTACAATGGTCTTATCGGTAAGGGACTGATATTTCAGCACTTCCGCATTAATATTCAACACTTGTTTCCGAACTTGGCTTCCGGCTGGCGGAACCACTTCGGCAGCATCTTTTGATGCTTTCATACGGCTTTTAATCTGCGGGTAAGCGATCATCCCGCAATCATCAAAACAATCGCAGCCGTCACGCTCCACTTCACTCTCTTCGTCATATTTCCAGGTATTCTACTTAAAAACACTTATCGACACGTAAATATACACAAGTACGCGGAATTATAGACGGATTAGGTGCAAAAAGGTTTAATGGATAGCATTTTTTATTTTAGTCCGGCAGAAAAAACAGCAAGGACCTTCACAGGCACTTGCTGCCAAACACAAATTATGTTGAAAATCGTTTAGTCTTCCGTGATAACTGAAAACTCAGCAATTCCAACACGTTTTACGTTATCAACAATTCGTGTTGCCTTAAAAACTAATTTTTGCCCTTGACAGGAGCAAAATGTATTTCTTGTTCAATCGGGTTATGTTTGATGTTTGAGAACTCGCCCGAAGCCACGACCTTTCCATCCACTGACAATTGATAGTTTGAAATATGTCCCTGCGAATCGCGCCCCTGATTAGGGGTGTAAACAAAACCGCTTATCGTATGAGGGGCGGCCAACTCTACTACTATTTCGTTTTTGCCTTCGGGCAGGTAATAGGTGGAATAACCGTTTCCGTCAAACATGAGATTTGTCCGCTCATCGGTAGGGCTGACCACCTTGTAATCGGCTGCTGGTAAGTCGAAACGGCGGATGGCTACAGGACCGGATTTTCCGGACTGCGCATCATAAGTAATCGCTTTGACGGTTCCTTTCTTGTCCAATATAAACGGAACTTCATATTTTGCAGACTGTGCCGTCGGCTCCGTTCCATTCGTCGTATAATAAATGTCGGCTCCTTCGCTTTCCACATCTATATGAACTTCATTTTTCGCATTCCGCGCGATACGCGGCTGTTCCAACAGCGGGGGAGCCAGAAAAGCTTCCACATTATTGATACATAACGGGCCTTTTGCTTCTGTGAAATGAATACGCAAAGCATCTGCCGGAGTCGTTTTAAAGCGGACGATACGTTTGTAACCTACTGTCGAAAGCGTATCGGCTGTTTCCACCGGCAGCCATTTGCCATCCTTTTCCACTTCAAGCGTAAAGGCGCATACACGTTGTCCAAGAGGTATGTACTCTTGAATCAGCACTCGGTTCAGCGAGGTTCCTGTCGGTAATGGGAAGGTTAGCGAACCTGATGTCACCCCATCGGAAGTTGCCCAATAAGAATCCCAGTTGTCGTCCGTCACATTCGATGCCTTATAAGCACCTCCACGGGTTTCGCTTGCCTTAGGCTTGATACCTGCCAACAGATTATCTTTCAACTCTGCCTGGATCGTATGATACCAGTCGACGGCACGCGCCGAATCGACCGGATGAATTTGTCCGCTCAATGCTACCGGGAAGTTCAGCAGGAAGTTGGCATTATGTCCCACACTGCGATAATACAAATCGACCAGATTCGGAACAGTACGAACCTGATGATCTTCACGATGATGATAGAACCATCCCGGACGGATCGATACGTCGCATTCTCCCGGCAACCACTGGTTCCCGTCTTTCATCCCCCATTGGTTTTGTGTATAATGCGTCTCCTTGTCCAACGAATAGGGCGACCAGTTTGTTTCACCGGCCCAACCGGATTCGTTGCCGATCCAGCGGATATCGGGAACCGTTCCGCCGAAGATCATCGCTTCCGGATGTTTCGCTTTGATCATTTCGCGGCAGTCTCGTAGCCATAATAGGTTTTCGGATCGATCGAACGTGTTTCATTCGTCCCACCGTACCAACCATTTCCTCCGTTCGCCCCGTCAAACCAGAACTCGAACAACGGACCGTAGTTGGAGATCAGTTCGTTGATTTGCTCATGATAGGTCTTCTGGTATCCTTCCCGCCCATATTCGGCATTATGGCGATCCCAGGGAGAGAGGTAAAGCCCGAACTTCAGGCCATGCTTCTTACAGGCATCGGACAGTTCCCGCACCATGTCGCCCTTTCCGTTTTTATAAGGTGAGTTAGAGATATTATAGTCGACCGTCTTGGTTGGCCAAAGGCAAAAGCCGTCGTGGTGCTTAGCTGTCAGGATCACCCCTTTCAGGCCGGCAGCTTTGATGATACGTACCCATTGTTCGCAATCCAGGTCTGTCGGATTGAATGTTTCCGCAGGCGTATTTCCATAGCCCATTCCAAATCATTGAACGTGTTCAACCCGAAATGCACGAATGCATAATTTTCCATTCTCTGCCATTTGATTTGCTCCGGCGTTGGAACAGGCAAAACAGGTGCAGGTGGCTCTATTTCCTTGCAGGAAAGAAACAACCCGGCAAACATACCGGTGATTAAAAGATTCTTTGTGTTCATGTTGTTATTTTATAAATGAGATTTTCCGGTTTTTCCCTTCTTTTATTCGGGAGACTAATTTGTATGTATCCGTTTTCACCTTCCCCTTGACAAATTCCGGAATATTATACGATTTGGTGAGAAGCGTATAGTAGTCCGTTGATTTTTGGGGTAGGACGAACGGCTTCGAGAGAATGCCTCCTTCACCGACATGAGCAATGAAAGGACGTGTGTATAAGCCATCCAAACGACGACTGCTGAATACCACCCATTTACTGTTGGACGACCAGGAATGATAACTGTCTGTATCAGGACTGTTGGCTTCTTCTGTTGGAACTTGCGTACCTGTGCTCAGGTCAAACATACACAGATCCGCATCTTTATGCCAGATAGGGAATGTCCCGTAAGATGTCGTTGTACAAAGTAGATATTTTCCGTCTGGCGAGACACGGGGAAACAAGATGCTTCGCTGCTCTGTTTCCGCCTGAAAGATCGTGTCGACAACAGAACCGAATGTCCGGCTTTTGGATCGAAAGAAATACGACAAAGGCTATAGCGAAGGTCACGCAATTCGCCCGGAACCTTCAATGCCGGGGCTGAACAAAAGTAAAGTTGTTTTCCATCCGGTGAAAAGGTGGGGAATGTTTCAAAACGCTTTTTCGAGAACAATGCTTGCGTCGTGACGATTTCCTGTTTTTCTACATCGTAGACGACTACATCCGATGCCTTGTCATATACTTCTGTACGATGTACCGGATGCGTATCCTGAGTTGTATTATTGGTGGAAAAAGCAACAAACTTCCCCGAAGGATGCCAGGAAGGATAGACTAATGCCGATATCGTCTGATCGGTTTTTGTATCGAGCGTTTTTATCCGATCGTCATCCACAAGCACAGTACAGCCATACTTTGCACGGACATGGAACAGCATTTTATTCGGGTCCTGCATGCAAAACGAATGACAGTTTATGCAATTATTATCCGTCAGGCGGTTTTCCAGAATCGGCTCCTGATCGAAAGAAGCCAGTTCTCGCTGATAGATTCCCATCTCGTTCCACAGCTGGTAACCGGGATCGATCAGGCGGTAAGCGATATACGGATCGACCGGATCTTCCGAAACCCGAATATGAAACGGAAGAAAGGCTTTCCATTTCCCCTTTTCTTCTGTCAGGACAGAGATCTCAACCTGCTTCCCTTTTGCCGCAATTAATAATTTGTTCCAGTCTGCATTGGGAATGGAAAAGGCTCCGTCGGAGGCATAAACGGTAAATGTATATCCTTCGGTTGTAAATACCGCACACGTTTTCCCTTCCGTCCGCACGGCGAAGTTCAAAGGTGCAATCGATTGCGGCACGGTCACGCCGGTATAATCCGGATAGATGGCCGGCAGTTCATCTATCTGTCCGGATACGGCAGGTGGTTGGTTGGAAGAACATCCTCCCAACAGCAAAAGGAATATGCAGAAAAGCAATTGTTTCATTTATTTATCGTATTAAACATATAATAGTACCAATATGTCTTGCCATATTCGGAAGCCAAAGCTACCGCAGGTTCTGTCCCGAGCGGGAAACGTCCTGCACCTTCTGCATAAGGCGATCGCTCTGTTTCTTACTTTGATGCTTACTCCATGCTCCAACCAGAAGTGCGGATCATTGGGACTGCAAATTACGATTGCCTCCTGCTGGCATTCCGTCATATCGTGCCAGGCGGAAGAACGGTACAAGCTATCCTGCAAGGTTTTATAAGTTTCAATATCTTTGTTCAACAGTAAAAACGAAGTCAAATACTGCAAGCCGGCTTTATTATCCGGACAAGCCGGAACCAGATGAATCAGAGTACTGACCGGATCTGTATATATTTCGGGTATAAGTGTTTCCGATTTCCAGCAACGGCGTTTCACTCCCAATTCCTTATCATCTTTATGGCCTGGTCATTATAGAGGAAACGTCGATGATCGGTAGCCCAATCCTTATAATACCAAGTGTTCTCCAATAACCGGATATATTTTTCTGCGACCGGATAAGCACCGGTAATGAGATTGGTTTCCACCAGCTTTTCAACATTCGGGGATTTCCGGAAGGGTGTGAGCTGACGAAAGCTTCAAAGGCGAACTTCTGTGCCGTACTAATAATTCCCATACAGTAATAGAGGTCGCTATGCAGTTCCGCTGTAAATACCGACTGGTCCCAGCGTAACATCAACGTCTCGATCCCGCGTTGCGGATAATCCAACAACCTTTCCGAAAGTATCCCTTTATGGGCAAGCGCTAAGTTCAAACCGCACATACGGCGCTTGGACAGAGTGGTTTGATTAAACGACGTTATCACCTTATCCCATTCTCCATTGCGAATATAATAGTCTTGTTCGAGATGGTCGATCGTATCTAATCGTCCCCAACGCATAATTCCCTCATAAGCTACGAACCCTATTACCACCCACTGAATCCCGATCCAAATACATTTTTTCTTTAAAGATGTGGGTTCTTTCCATTTTCTTAAATACGCGCCCAATACCATCATAACCGGCAAGGCATACCAGGAATAATAGATCCGGGAAGTGTGTAACATCGGATCATAATAGGCATCCGGTAAAAAAGCGAACTTCAAATTCCTGCTGAATCCTAAATAAGCTCCGATAACAGCAGACAAAATGGCAACAAGCGGATAGACCAAACTTGTATATTTTTTATTTCCATTGGTAAGGAATTCAAACAACAAAGCAGAAAGAGCAAATAAATGAACAACAGGTCCGCCAACCCAATATAATACAGGGATTAAGCAAATTCCGTATATCAACCGAATCTTGGGCTTCAGATTCGTGTACAACCATAAGAAGAATAATAAAAAAAGATAGGCGATCGTTCCTTGTTCTTGATAATCGTAATCCAATTGCATAATAAATAAGGAAAGCCAAGGAAGCAGGCCAACAAAAGGAAGATCGTCCCGCAATGAATAATTTTTTTTTAAAAAGAGAAAAGAAAAAAAGGCAATACCTGTCAGAGTAAGTGCAGCGATAACAGGTCCTATACCTATTACGACATAAAACTGAGAAAGAAACTCTGAAATATAAAGAGCGACACCACCGGCCTGCCCTAACGTAGTAGCTGCGTATTGGTTTGTAAACTGGAACATTTGCAATTGCTCCTTAAAGGGGAACAAATAGCAAAAGGTATAATAAAAGACTGTCACTTGCAAAAGGAACAAGAGAAAACCGGATATTAAGCTTTTATATTTCATATAGATATATAATAAAAAGACAGGAAGGCTATGTCAAAATAATTTTTGACACAGTCCTTTCCTGTCAATTATTTATTATTTCCAACCTGGGTTCTGTTCCAGATTCGGATTCAATGTCAATTCGTCTGTCGGTAATGGGCTTAACCAACGCTTATCGTCGGCAGACATTTGCGACCTGCATCATTCAAACTTTTGCTCGGATATTGGTACAAATAAGTTTTACCTTGATATTCAATAACCGGACGACCATCTTCACCTCCAAATGTGATATTTCCTGGTTTATATTGTTCACGAACAGCATCGGTAACTCGAACACCGAACATGGTTTTTGGGTTTTCTAAAGCAGTCATACCATTCCAACGTTTCAAATCTCTAAACGGAAGCCTTCTGCAATCAGTTCAATACGACGTTCGCGACGGATTTCATAAATCAGGGGAGATACAGAATAACCATAATTGATGGCAGCTGGGTCGGCAACCGGGGTGGTTGTCAAATGAGGCATATCTACACGATCACGCAACAGATTAATGGTCTGATCCAACACAGCTTGAGTACATTGTCCTAATTCTGCATTGCTTCTGCATTGATCAGCAAAACTTCTGCATAACGATATACAAACCAGTCATAAGAAGTCTGGTTCGCTTCCCATTGTGCCTGTAACGGAGAACGGTATTTTACACATGGATAGCCTGTTACGGCACCTGTTGCACCACAATCAGGATAAGGATTCGTCTGACGCTCTCCATTAATGATCGTGTAAGGCTTATGCTGGTTGTCTACTATCTGATACATGCGCGGATCGCGATTTTCAAATTCATTATCCAACGTTTCATCACCTTTATACTGATCACTGATGGATATTGGTTTTCCATCTATGCAAAGAAATGATTCGACAAAGTCTTTAGACAAACCGGTTCCGTTGCTTCCTCCTGACGGCCTGTCTCATGCATTAAAACACCTGTTTCATAGATGCGTGCCAAAATGCATTCTTTGTTCTTTGTCAAATCTTCCTGGACAAACTGATTTGAATAATACAAAGGATAATTCTCAAATGGATCTTGACCGCAACCGGCATCTGAGCCTTTGACAATCTCATAATTTCCTGTTGCGATAATGTCATTTGTCAGACTAACTGCCTTTCTCAATAGCTCTTCTGAAGAAGGAGTACCGCTTTCATTATGGTATTTTTTGTATGTGCCGAAATACAGACATACACGTGCTAATTGAGTACGAGCTGCATCTTTAGTCAAACGGCCACTTTCCTGCTGTCCATAATCAGGTAACCACTGAATCGCAAATTCCAGATCTTCTATGACCTTGCCCAATACGAAATCACGAGAATCCCGACCTTTATAAAGTTCTTCCGTATCAGAAGTCTGCAAATCCTTTTCATACCAAGGAACATCTCCGAATTTTTTTATCTTACCAAAATAATCCAATGCACGGAAGAAACGAACTTCGGCTACATACAGATTGATTTCGTTTTCAAGGCCTTCCACACGCTTATAGCGTTGCAGGAAGAAGTTACACGCACGGATATTATTCCATTTCCAATCTGCGTTATCAGCCGTTGTCGGAATTACGATTTCGTTGAACAGTGTTGAACTGTAATTGGTTGTTACGCAATTGTCGCTTGTGTTGTCCTTGTCTACGCCTGGTTTATCCAAATTATCATATAAACCGTTTGCATAATATTTCAGATCGCTAACCTTGGTCCAATACGATTCGTCTGTAAAAGAATCGATTGGCTTTTTATCAGTCACATCGCAGGAGTTCATCAATCCTACAGCTGCAACCATTCCAAAAATATATTTCAGTTTCATATATGTTCCTTGTTTTTGTTAGAATGTTAAATTAAGTCCGATAGAATACTTCTTCTGAATCGGATAAGACATATTATTCAAAGTCTCAGGATCGAATGAATCGATAAGAGGAGTGAATGTTAACAAGTTTTCGCCCAATACATATACTCTCAGACGGCTGATGCCAACTTTAGAAAGATGCTTTTGTGGAATTGTATAACCGATGGTCAGATTCTTCAGGCGCAAATAAGCGGCATTTTGTAAATAACGATCTGTGTTTTGTCTATTACCGCCGTTTACCCAAGTCGGACGTGGGAAATATGCACCTGTATTTCAGGGGTCCAATAATCCAAAGCTTCTTTCAAAGGAGTATCCCATTCTGAAGTGATTCCCCAGAAAGCATTGCCGCCGCACATATAATCACGTTTTCCAATACCTTGCCAGAACATTTCAAAGTCAAAACCCTTGTATTCGAAGCCGGCAGTTAAACCGTAACTGTAGCGAGGAGTATCATTACCGATGATTTTTCATCTCCCATATTGCTTAATGTTTTACCCTTCGTGATTTTCCATCATTATTACGGTCGACGTAGCTTACATCACCTGCTGCCCATGTCCCGCCATATAATTCGGATTTGTCTAATTTCTGTGCATCAGCATCTGTTTGATACAAACCATTGGATTCATAACCATAAATTGTTCCAATTTTATACCCTTCGTAATACATGTTTTTATTGTCTTTATCTCGAAGAGTTCCTGTCGATTAGCAAATCGGGTAATTTCAGATTGATAGTCAGATAAAACACCTTTTACCCAATAGGCAAATCCACTTTCCAAACGATCATTCCATCCAAGGGACAATTCCCATCCTGTTGTTTTCAAATCAGCAGCATTTTCAACTGGAACACTGGCCCCTAATACAGCAGGTAATGCCTGTCCGGCAGTTAACATGTCTTTTGTATCACGACGATACCAGTCAAAACCGGCACTCAAGCGCTGGTTTAAGAAAAGAGCATCGAAACCGAAGTCCATCTGATTAACAGTTTCCCAAGTAAATGCAGCGCTAACCAGGCCTGCCGGTGTAACGGCTACTGGACGAGCACCGCCTAAAATCATACCATAGCTGGTGTTTGTTCCATAAGATGCCAAATAAGGGAAGTTTCCTAAATCTCCTGTAACCTGATTACCCAACGAACCGTAAGATGCACGGATCTTCATATCATCCCACCATGTTCTCAATGGTTCCCAAAATGATTCCCCGGAAATGCGCCACGCTGCAGATACTGATGGGAAAAATGCATAACGATCATCTTTCGGGAATTTGGAAGAACCGTCATAACGTCCGTTAAATTCAATCAGATAACGTTGTTCGTAGTTATAGTTCAACCGGAAGAAGAAACCGTTGATAGACCAGTGAGTTTCTTCATATCCGACGTTCTTTTCACCTGTAGCTAAATTCATTGCTGGATTAGAATCGTCAATCAATCCTTTACGACCTGCCCAAAAATATTTATTATGCTTATATTCCTGATTATAACCAGCCATCACCTTGAAATTGTGAGAGCTATTGAAAGTTTTTGTATATTCGGCAAAAGCATTGAAAGCTGTATAATAATCCTCGTTGTTTGTCATTACTACACTGCTTGGGTTTGTCCAGGGATAAACACCTTCTGTTCCAGCAACAGCTTTATACTCCGTAAAACTCTGCACATGTTGTTTAGAGCCTTTATTATACATATTGAATGTATAGTCTGCATTTATAATCAGTCCTTCCAATGGAGTAATACGGATAGCCCCTGTCATCCACAAGTCGTTTTGTTTATAATCGTTATTACCGCCTTGTGCCTGTAGAGCGATTGGGTTCGTATAACTCCCCATGCCTGCATAGTAACGTTGTCCGTTATCTACATATTGCTTACCACCAAGTGTTGTAATTCCTAATGACGGATCGTTGATTGCAGCAGCTCCGGCTGTATTATATAAAAGTCCGGTGTGTCCGTGATAAACAGGCATTAACGGGCTTAGGTCGTTTTTCATCATACCACTATAGGCCTCGATCCCAGACCATGCCGTGGAGTTCATTGCTGTTGTTCCACCGGAAGGGTGAGACTCTTTCGTATAGGTATGCATAACTTTGGCAGAAACATTTAACCATTTCGTGACGTCGGTCGAGATGTTCATGTTTACGTTAAATTTATGGTAGCTATCATCTGCCTCTTTTAGCAAACCTCCAACATCGTTATAGCCTACAGAGGCATAATAAGTCGTTTTTTCACTACCCCCGTTAACATTGATATTATACATTTGAGAGAAGCTTGCTTTTTTATACAATTCGCGGAACCAGTCTGTATTACCACAGTACTGCCACTTGTTAGGGTCGGAAGATTCGTTATAAAATTCAGGATAAGCATACTCACCATTGGCGTATGCTTCTGCGTATTTATAAACATCTTCATTATAATAATGGCCGTTGCCACCACCATTCTGGTAGGCCAAATCCTTCATTGTCAGGAATTCCATTGAATTTGCATTCCGAATTCGTTTTGATGGACTTTGCCAATAACCATTAGCTGTCAAAGATACTTGTGGTTTACGTTCTTTTTTCCCTTGTTTAGTTGTTATCAAAATTACACCATAGGCGGCACGCGCACCATAAATAGCAGCAGATGCTGCGTCTTTCAATACGGAGATGGAGGCAATATCGTCCGGATTAACTAAGTTTGCATCCATCTGTACGTTATCGACCAATACTAACGGACTACCACCATTGATAGATGTTGTACCACGAACATTGAAATCAGATCCTTTACCCGGAGCACCGGATTTGATGGTTACATTTAAGTTTGGAACGACACCCTGCAGACCTTGTCCGATATTAGCGATAGGACGGTTTTCCAAAACATCACCCGCTACTTGTGCAACCGCACCGGTCAGGTTGGCTTTCTTTTGTGTACCATAACCTACAACGACAACTTCTTCAAGAGCTTGTGAATCTTCCTTCAAATTGACTTTTAAAGATGATTGTCCGGTGTACTTGATCTCCTGAGTAACATATCCAATAAAAGAAATTTGGATAATAGCTCCTTTGTTTACACCTTCTAATGTAAAGTTACCGTTCATATCGGTAACGCTACCGTTAGTAGTCCCTTTTACTACTACAGATGCGCCGGCTACAGGACCTAAGGCATCTTCTACAATACCGGACACTTTCCCATTTTGCTGGGAATGTTCGTTTCTTGCTTAAACGGTGCAGTTTCGGCAAAAGCACCAACGGGGACAGCTAAGCTCCCGAAAGCAAAATTAAACTGATAAATTTAGTTTTTTTCAACATAGAGTATATATTTAAAAGAAATAATACATCCTACGAAAATGGCTTTCATCCGTTGAGTGTCTTGTTAGATCAGGCTCATTAGATTTGGCATACTTTTATTGCGTTTTCTGTGTTTTTAAATTAGTTCTATCAGAACTATGGTTTTTGGACATCTCATATCCGGGTCAAAGATATGAATTTTTCATTTCGTTGTGTGTTTTTTATTTAAAAAAAATCACATCGGCCTCAATTTTAACAATTCCAATTACAGATCCCTAACATACTATCAGGCAGTATCAAACATTAGAGTTTATTTTTCTACGAAAACCAACTTGTAGCTCATCTGTTAATCGCATCGATTGTAAAAAATCACATCTACTACATATAATTCTTTACAAATGCATGAGTTCTGATAGAACTCATACCTTATTTCTTGGTATTAACCATTAAAAAATAATCTTATTTTATAATATTGCATATTTATCTGACTATTTTGTGGTTATGCTATTCTCAATCTGCATAAAATATGATTTTTGTACCTGTTTTGACAAGTACAAAAAACATAAGTAATGAAATCCTATATCTGTGTTAAATTATCTAACATCAATTATCCCATATTTGCGAACAAGAAACGGACGGTAAAGGCATTTCCGGCATATTGTCTGGCTGCCTCATCGTCTTTATTCATCTGAGGAAAACATACAATAACCTCCCTAAAAGGGAGTGTTTTGTATATTGCTGGCAATCAATGTTATAGTATGTATAAGATTATTAATAAATATTACCCGCTATGGGAAATCAAAAAATATGGGGTAGAAATCTTGTTTTTATGGGGTAGTATTTCGATTTAGACCAATGGGTATTTTGGAAAAATAGACAATAAGACAATAAGAAATGAGCCGTTTGTATGTTTGCCTGCGGCTCAATCACGATCGAAATCAGACAGCACTTCTGCCGTAGTGGCGTTGATTTTCTTGTCCAATACATAAATGCGGTAAGACAGGCTCAGTTCTTTGCCGGGTTCCAAGGTGAATGCCTGTTGTTTGGTCGGCGAAAATTCCACATGACATCACCGGCCGGTTTGTTGACGGTCTTGTCCCATACGCGTAAAGGTTCAGGATAGTTTAGGTTGGAAGGATCGGCAACGATCAGGATGCAAGCTTTTTCATTTTCGGCGTTTCCCTGGTAATAGCACCAGCGGGCTCTCGAACCGTCAGCTTCGTCGCGGGAAGTCTTCTGAGGTGAGCATCTCGGCCGTCTGGTCGTTCCAGTCCTCGCGCGTACGGATACATATGCCGCCATAACGGTAGGCTTCCATGGTGATCGGGCTGGGGCCGGCGAGACGGACAGTGGTATGATAGTCGATATAATAGCCCGGTAAAGATGTCGTCCCGATGTTGATTTCCAGGCGTTCGTTCATCGCTACTTTCTGCGGGAGAATCAGGGTAGACCACATGATCCAGTGTGGCGACAAAACCGTTGTCGGATACGCGTTCGAAGTTGCGGAAGCGGACTGTCCCTTGTTTTTTGTGGAGGTTCCAGAAGTCGATCTCGTTTCCTTCGAACGTGGTTTTCGTCCAGGCATACCATAAACCGAATGATGGTAATGGTCGGCGGGAGAACAATTGGTCATCACTTCGCCACCCAATGTCTTCAAAGGATGGATGAAACCGCTGCGTTTATAGACCGAATCGACACCTGAGACCGGGTAAACCGTAGCATAGTTGTAAGAGAACAACAGTTTTTCTCCCATCTTATAGTCCAGGGCTTTCCCCGTGTCGACAACGGAACAGGATGTTTCGGAAGGCTGGCAAGAGCCTAAGAACAGAGAAATCAAAAAAACACCAATAGAAAAAATAGCAGTTTTCATAATATGACAATTAAATAATAATCAGTTATCCGGCAGGACCTGCCCGTATCGGCTACAAAAAAACGAATTTTTTTCGTTTCACACAATTCATTCGTGATATCAGATGAAAATAAAACCTGCCGGCAAGCTGCGTTCTGATTGATGAAATATTTCTTTAATCGTTTGCGTGATATGGGGATTTAGCATACCTTTGCATAATAATAACCATAGATGGAAAGAAATTTCTAAATACAATTAAATAACTTAAATTATTATCTTATGTGGTTACTTAATTCTTCTATCGGGAAGAAGCTGATAATGAGTATATCAGGTCTCTTTCTCATTCTGTTCTTGGTGTTCCACTTATGTATGAACATTGCGGCAGTATTTTCTGGTGAAGCGTATAACGTGATTTGCGGTTTGCTGGGTTCTAACTGGTATGCTTTGCTCGGTACATTGGTGTTGGCTGCAGGTGTAGTCGTACACTTTGTGTATGCTATTATCTTGACTCTGCAGAATCGTAAGGCTCGCGGTAACGACCGTTATGCTATCAATGCTCGTCCGAAAGGGGTTGAATGGGCTTCTCAGAACATGTTTGTTTTGGGTGTGATCGTTATCCTGTTCATGGTTTTGCACTTTACTCAGTTCTGGTACA
>ENA-OQCK01000495-OQCK01000495.1-human-gut-metagenome-genome-assembly--contig:-NODE-495-length-21156-cov-3.797803_pt1 | contig 21156 bp, 35 predicted proteins | sample MGYA00242498_ERZ504578 | MGnify/ENA primary metagenome ERZ504578 (study PRJEB26092, sample SAMD00036229) | human gut metagenome | host: Homo sapiens | study: EMG produced TPA metagenomics assembly of...
CTTCAGGTGATACCTTCCCTGCATACGACATCATGCATATGCCATACGCCACCAAGAGGACAGACTTTTCCCCTGGCGGCATTTTTTCTTTTATGGCGGCACCTTCAGGGTATATAGCAGACTGCTCCTGCCACCGTTCTCTCTCCAGCGCTGCTCCTTAGAAAGCAATCCTGCCTGTTCCAGGTCAGCAATGGCACGCTCCACGGTCCTGCGGGAAAGCTGCAGCTCTCTGGCAATGGTCCCGATGGCTGGATAGCACTGATTGTCACGGTTGCACCGGTCTTTCAGGTACATATACACAGTCTTTGCCCGGTGCGGCAAATCCTTGGCATAAATCATCGCAAAGTATCCGATTGCACACACCTCCTGCCTAATCAGTCCGCAGCGGAGGGCGACGCGGACGGTTTCGTTCCATCACCTGTTCCGACGCAGGGGAATGGAGTTGTCCGGTGGAACTGCTGCGGCCGGCTGGAGGGAGCGGCGCTCTCTGTCTCATCCGCATCAAAATCATCTCTTCTCCGCAGAATCTCCTGCTCCAGCTCAAACCGGTCCGCATAGGTCACCGGTCGGGCTGCCTGTTCTGCCACTTCATAAGCTTCTCCAAACCGAATCCCCCACTTTAAGAACAAGGGAAGCTGTGTCTGCATGGGACAGTTTCCGGTCTTTGCCAAAATAAAATGCCCCTTCGGCAGCGTTTTCAGTTCATCCGGAGACATGAGCGGGCGACTGATCATCTGCAGGCTCTGGCTGGGATCATTCTTTCCTCTGCTGACGGAACCGGACAAAACGGTTCGATTTCCCAGTGCCTTTGACAGAATCTCTGCACTTTCTGAGTTGGGTGCAAAGCCGCCGAACAAAATGTCCTGACAGTTATCGATGATAATGCTGGAACCTCTTTCCCATAGTTTTTCTGAAGCTGTGCAAAGCTCTGGATGATGGGAACCATGGAAATCTGGCGGGAACGTCCGGCGGAGAACATCATCTCCATGGATTCTATTTTCGGTATCGTTCCGATTTCATCCGCAAATACCATGACCCGGTTGGGCAGCTTGCCACCATGCTCATCCGCAATGGTGAGCATCTCCCGGTAGAGCTGCTGGAGGAACAAAGACACCATGAAGTACTTTGTGTTATCTTCTTCCGGCAGCACAATGAAGATGGCGGACTTGCTGGTGCAGAAGGTTTCCGTATCCAGCGCACTGTCAAAGCACAGGATCTGCTCCATTTCCGAATCCAGAAAGGCATTGAGCCGGGACATGGTTGTGGAAAGCACCGAAGCCATGGCTGATCCGCACTGTTTAAAGCGGCGCCTGCAAACCACTTTGCCTTGTGGGTAGGCGGCAGCTTATCCATCAAAAGCTGGAACAGGCTGCGGTTCTTTACCGGCGAGGGAGCCAGCAGATCCTGAATCAGCTTGAACACCGAAATGATATGGCGCTTCTCCGTCGGACAGAACTCTGCAATCAGCAGAATCACCGAAGCCAGCAGACCTTCGGCGGCATCATAGAAGAATGCGTTCTGTCCGTAACTGCTGGCTTCCGCTCCGTCAGAACAGATGATGGTCTTCGCTGTAATCTTGGCATACTTTTCCGCCTTTGCTTTGGCTGCCAGGTTTTCCGGGTGTGCCAGATATTCGTCCATGTACTTGTTCACCAGCGTCAGGATATTGTCCCCATCTGACCTGGTGGGGTTTCGCAGGTCAAGCACAGAAATCTGGTATCCGTAGCAGTCTTTTGCGATTCCTGCATAGTTACGGAACAGATCTCCCTTGGTGTCTGTGCAGAGCCAGCTCATGCCGGAAGCACAGGCATATTCGATGTTGGGATACAAAAAGTTGGCGGTCTTGCCAACGCCCGCCGCACCTATCATCAGACAGTGAATATCACCGCTGTCCACCAAAGCGGTGACGGAGGTTCCCCGTTTTTTATACCCCACCACCAGCCCCTGCTCTGTGGGCAGTGCTTCTCCCCTCCTCCAGCGTTCCGGTTCATATGGCACCTGTTTGTAGGTATCCCGGATTTCCTTTTCTGTGGCAAACCGCGCGGTACCATGCTGGCCATCTCCTACCGTTTTGGATTTAATCCCGTTTAAGGTATAGTAGTTTGCCAGTAAAGACACCCCGCCGATGATGGCGAACATCCCAAGACCGATACAGATAAGAATTACGATTTGCTGTGTCTGCATACTTCCTCCCTTCAAGCCATTTGCATGGTCTTTTTCTGTTCTGTGATCTGCGAAGCAGCCTGCTCCCGCAGTGCCTGCAGATCTTCATTCCAGTCCTTTTGACGTGAAAAAAGCGAGAATACATTTTTGTATCCCCGCTCTGATAAAGTTTTCCCGATCCGTTCCCTGGCCTGAATGCCTGCCTTGTCATGATCGAGGCACAGACCAATCTTTTGTATCTGCGGGTTATCAACTAAGTGTTGGATTAAAGCCTGTTCCGACACACCGCAAAGCGCTACATAACTGTGTTTTTCCCAGTCTTTCTGATACAGGGAAATAAAGGACAGCAGGTCGATGGGCGCTTCAAACACATAAACCGTATCACTCTGGCCGGTAAAGTGAAAGCTGTACTTCGGATCGCATCCGTCCACATTTCCCTTAAACACATCCCCCTGCGTGTAGGTTCCCCGCTTATGGGCATGGCGGGCGACCCCATCTTTATCCACCCCTACGAACACTGCGTTGTGATACTGGCTGTCCTCATAGATCAGCTTTGCCCTGGCAAATGCGGAAACCACGTTTCGATCCAGACAGCGGGTTTTTGTCAGATAGGCAAACACCCGGCGCATATCGGAATGGGCCTTGGGCAGTACAAAGGGCTTCGGCGGTTCCGGCTCACGCTGCTCCCTGGGCGGTATGGCTGCCCCTGTTCCCCGCCTAACAGCATGGTAACTGCATCCGGGAAGCTTCTGCCATAGAACATCTGCACAAAGTCAATGGCAAGACCGCCCTTCCCGGCGGCATGATCATACCATTCATTCCCCCGCACCGTGATGCTGTGGTCGCTGTCCAGACGCTTCTCCCTGCCGGAACGCAAAAGCCGCTCTCCCTGACGCACAAGAAAATCCTCCAGATCAACCGCGTTGGCCCGCTGTTTCTGATCGTCTGTAAATAAACATAACCTGACATGATGCACCTCCTGTCAAAAAGTCTGTTGAACGGGTTCTCTGTCATCCCGTTTGTGTCCCTGCGCCTGTTTCTTCTCCGCCAGCTTACGCCTGCGCTTCCGGTCGATGTGGAATGGACTGCCGCCAGCTGCTTTCTGATAGTCCTCCCGGAACAGATTCTCCAGCCGGTGCAGCAGACGGGTGGCTGCCAGAAAAGCAGACGGGTCACGAAACGAGTCCAGATGGTCGAGGAAAAACTGGGCGTAGATATTTCCCTGTGCGCAGATGCCTGCAAAAACAAGATAGCTTTTTCCCTGTCCCGCGGCACATCCCGACCGCAGAGATACAGCTTTCCCAACAGGTACTGTGCATACTGGTTATTCTGATCCGCTGCTTCCGTAAGCCAGCGGATGGCGGTATCCACATCCTTCGGAATATCCTCTCCGGCCAGATAGAGTTTTCCAAGCTGGTAGGCCGCATACTCGTTTTTCTGTTCTGCCGATTCCATGAACAGACTGACCGCTTTTCTAACATCCTTGGGCACATCTTCTCCTGCCAGAAAAACCTTGCCAAGAGCATACTGGGCATACGCATTCCCGCTGTCAGAAGAAAAAGACAGCCAGCGTATCGCTGCCTCCACATCCTTTGGAATGTCCTCTCCGGCCAGATAGAGCTTGCCAAGCTGATAGGCTGCGTATTCATTGTCCTGTTCTGCCGATTGGGTAAACAGTTCCACCGCCTTTTCCATATCCCGCGGCACATGGATTCCATCACGATAGACTTTTCCCAATGCATACTGGGCAGCGGCATTGCCGCTTTCGGCAGCTTTCGTAATCCATGCAACCGCCTGCTCCGGGTCTCCGGTACCATTTTCCAGCCACAGCTACCCAGAGCATATTGCGCGTTCACGTTGCCAAGCCTGGCGGCACATTCCCAATAGTGTGCGGCAGCTGTATCGTCTTTTCCCGTACCGGTTCCTGTGTGGAGCATCTGTCCCAGACGATATTGGAGTTTATCATCATGCTGTCTGCCTCCAGAGAAAAGAATCCCGAAAATGCATTTTGAAAGTGTGCTTCAGCCTGCCCTATATCCCTTTGTGTTCCAATCCCATCCCGGTACATTTTTGCCAGTTCATAATCCGCATAGGGATTTCCCTGCTCCGCCGAACATCTGTAAAGATTGTGCGCCTGCTCATAGCTCTGCTCCTCTCCCTGTCCCCGGTAATACAATCCGGCAAGGGAATATTGCGCGTACTTGTGGTTTGCTGCCACTGCCCTGGAAAACCACTGGGCTGCCTTTTCATAATCCTGTTCGGTTCCCAGACCGGCGGCAAACATCTTGCCGATGCGGTACTGCAGGTAGGGACGCTGTTTTTCTTCTGTATGCTTTTCCTCTTTCAGAAACGCCGCCAGTGCCTTGACATACCATTCCTGCGCACCGGCAGGATCGATCTCCCGCCCCAGCCCGTCTGCCAGCATCCTTCCCAGGTCGTGCATGGCCAGTCCGTTACCGGATTGCGCTTCCAGTACAAAGAGGCGGAAGGCTTCTGCGAAGTCCGGTTCCTGCTCTTTGCTTCCATAAAGATTTTTACGGGCTTCCTTATACCCGTCGTTCCACCATTTCTGACCACGGCTTTTTCCACTTCTGCTCTTTGTATATTCCTGCTCCTGCCATTCCGGTATTGCTTCTTCTGAAAACTCCTGACCGTTTTCCGGCTCTGGCAAATCATCCGACTCTATGAAGGAAGCTGTTTCATCTTCAAAGGTAACCTGATGCCTGCCAAGGTTCATCGCTTCTGCAATTACCATGTTCTTGATGCTCTTAAACTGGGGCTGTCTGGAAAGGAGCGGCAAAGACGGCACCGTGTTTTGATAGGTCAGCAGAATTTCATTCTGCCATTTCCCCATGCCTGATACAGAGCATCCACCCGGCTGTCCTTCGCCAGCTCATCCACGACTTGGTCAATCAGGTTCTTTACATCCCGCTTGAGATAACCATAGACTTTTTTCCCGCCTGTATTTTGTAACCGCTCTGACAGCTTTATCATCTGCCCCTGGATTTCCGGGTTTACCAGCGTGCCGGAGCGCAGTTCTTTCATCATCTTTCTCATCACATCTGCCGCACCTGTTTTCAATTCGGCGCGTGCCTGATTCTGCTTGTCATAGAGGTGTGCGAAATCCTGACGGAAGATATCGTGTGCCAATTCCGAGCGCATGGCCTCGATGGATTTTCCGTCAGGTAGCGTCATTGTCCTTGGCTGAATAAACCATCAGATGCACATGGGATGATGACCCTCGTTGTGAAAGGCTGCATACCAGCGGAGATTTTCACTGTCAATCCTCATGTGCTTGCAGAGCATGGCCCGCTTGGAACGAAGCAGAGCCATCCACTGCTTTGCGCTGTCATAGCCAAGCCTCGCCGCATCCTCCCGCCGCAGGGAAACCACATGTCCATACAGCGCCTTTGTGTTTTGCCACCTCACCCTGCACCTTTGCCAGTACCACTGACTGTCCTGCATCGGTAAAGAGTCCATGCTCACCTACACGCTCCACACGGGGACGGTTCGCAATGTAATCCACGTAGTTTTCCCGCTTGCCGATCAGGTCGAGGTGCTGTTCCAGCGCACAGGAGATCAGTTCCGAAGCATTCCCGATGGTTGGCTGCAACAAAAAATCCGTGTACTCCAGCATTTCTTTGGCTGCCGGAATATCACGGATGAGCTGACGGATTAGATTTTTTTGATTGATGGTGGCTGGGAGAAGCAGCTTACTTTCATCGACCTTCTCCACACCCTCACGGGTTCCGATATAACGGACATAGTTTTCCAGCTGGGCAGGCGGAGCATCCCGCACATACCGGGAGGTAAAAATTATCTTTGGCATATCATTCCTCCGTTTATATTTTTGTTTTTCTTGACATATTTTTGTGCCCGGCATATAATAATAGTACCAGACAGGCAACGGCGTGTGTCTGTCCAAGCGTTGAAGTATAACAGCGTACCGGAAAGCCTTGTTATACAGAGCTTTCGAGAGGGGTTGTGCAGTGAAACCTCAAACCGGAGTAGGTGTTTTACCGAAAGAAAATGCTCAAAGCAAAGCGCTCTGCAAATGCAGAGCGTTTTTGTTTTATGAAAGGGGATTTCCATGGATCACTTGCAGAAATGCGCATTGGCATTTGAGCACCTGCTCGACATAAACTATCATATTATCATTGGCCGAAAAGGAAAGTCTGTGGAACTAAATATCCTTTTTGATCCCATAGAATTTCATCATCTGATTGGACTTCATAAACTTCGTGATTTACGTGTAGCCAGAGCAAATCGGGAAAAGGTATTTCAGAACTGCCTTTCCGGCACGCTTTCCATACAGGACTTAATGAAAAGCCGACACTTTTCTGAAATTGAAAAGCGAATTCAGCCTTTTGATAAAATCGAAACATTTTTAGACAGCAATCAGCTGGTTTTCCGCTATAACAAAAAACTACAGACGTTTTCGTTGATTGAGGCAGAATACCTTCTTTCTACGCATTTTGAAAATACAGATGTATATATCTTTTTAGATCAACTTTCAGAAGAAAATCAATTTTTCTGCCGTTCCTTTTTTCCGAAAGAAAAGAAAGATTATACGATTGGACAGCCTCAGTTCACTTTACTCTTTAAAGAAAAGATTACGGTCAGTACCGGAGAGAAAATCATTCAGTATGACCGGCTCACTCCGAAAAACAAACCAGCAAGCATACCTCCGCAGGAGATTCCGGAAAAGGGACAAGCAGAATAACCGTACTGGCTGTTCTGCTTGTCCCTTTTTATTACCATCGCTGCTTACAGCACACCCAGCTTTTTTAACAGCTCTACACAGTCTTTTGCTCCCTGCACATAGAGATGCCTGCACTCATGCTCCGCTATCAGATTTATCTTTGCCAGGTAATCCTCCAGCACCTGCTGATCCTCTTTCGAGAGCTGCTTCAGCACATCCGTCCTCTTGCGAGACAGCTCAGATGCATCCTTGTAAAGCTGCTTTTCTTTTTCGCTGCAGCTTTCCTTTCGTTCCCGCAGTGCTTCCTCACTCATCTCCGTAATAACCATTTCATAAATTTCATTCCTGTCCATCGTAGATCACTCCTTTTTCCAATCACAATAAAGCCAATGTCCGGCAACAGTCTATAGCCAATCCCAACAAAATTTTCTCACTATTTATACTTCTCGTTTTTGATATTTGTATGCATCTTCAAACGCAACTGCACCATTGATGTGTCTTACTTCTTCCAGACATTTTAAGTGTAGTTTACCCAAAGCAGCTTCGTCAACATCATGTGTGTACGCAATCACATGAACCAGCTTTGAGAGCTCCACCGCAATCTTAAAATCCATCCGCGCCAGACGGTTCTCGCTGTCCTGCACCGTTCCACTCATCACAGAGGAAAGGGACTGGAGCAGATAGTCCTCTGCTTTCTTTGCGGTAAGGAACCCCAGATAGAACCGCAGGGCTTCCTCAATCAGCTCCGTCCGATTCCGCTGAAGCCCCTCTTTGATATAAGCGTCCGCCAGCTCCACCAGCTGAGTATCCACCCGGATGGAAAACTTGGTTTTATCCGCATTTCCGCTCATCGCATCCTCCTGTTCTGCCGGTTTTTCCTGCAGCCACCTAAAATCTCCCCCTATGTCCTCGCTTTTCTTCCATTCCGCCACCCGTTTCAGGAAAACTAAAATCTGTGGGTGCAGACGAACAGTCCTGCTCGGCTTTGCCGGGCGGTGTGAAGCGGGCGAGGGGGCTTTTCAAAGCCACCCGCCCTTTAACCTGCACACGTTTCGACCCTGCCATTTTCCCCTCAAATCCAGCTTCCATGAGGGTTTCAAACCTCTTTTTGCATCTCTCGGCCACATTGCCCCAACGCTGGCGAAATCCGGTGCAGGGGTACATGGATGCCACCCTGCCCCCGAAAAGCCCACACAGCGGCTCACAGGGGGCAACACGGGGCTGACAGGGTTTTCTCATCTCCCAGCCTTTGTCTGGGGCTTTTCTGCCTTATTCCGACATGGCATCATTCTGCTTCCTCCTGTGCCGTAGCTTCCGCTGCTGGTCGGGGTACCGGTCTGGATGGGCGGCGGGGACGTTCCCTGCCTGCCGCATCCCGGCTCACCTTGTCATCGATGTATTCACGGGTTGCCTGGGGCACATATTTCTCATACAGCTTCTGAATGGTTTCATTCAGCTCATTCTGTAAATCCGCGCTTTTCTTTTCCATGTGGAATGTCAGAGCGTCCAGCTTTTCCGTGTTAAAGGTTACAGTAAGTGTGGTATTTTTCATATCGGGCTTCCTCCTTTACATTTTGATTTCCGTTGGCAGAGCAGACATCCGGGGTGCATACTGTGATAAGAAATCATCAAAAGCCCTCAGGCGGTTCACCGGAATCCCTTCCAGCAAAAACTCCTGTCCATAGCCTCCGCTCCCCAGCTCTATGATTTCTGCATCGAGGATGTCGCTCCACTCCTCCAGCATGCCAGATTCCAAATCCGAAGCCTCCAGCCTTCCCGCCGGAATAAATCCTACATCCCTTGGATGCACCAGATAGGTGTCTGCAGGAATTCCCTGTGCAATCAGCTTACGCAGAGTCTGCTGCGGCTTTTCTTTTTTCTCATATCCCTGGCAAAAATCCAGATAATATGTCACATCAAAGTGACCATCCTCAATGGAAAGGTCGGCCACCTCCGGCCGGCTGCAGAGCAGATCTCCTATCAGCTCCTGCAGGAACGGTCTGTCATACACAGCCAGACCCGTCTGTTCCTCCAGCTCATCAAAGTCCAAGATCCAGTTACCCTCGCTGGTATGACTGGTTCCGTCCTGGATGATAAAGTCTACCGCGTCTGTCAGTTTCTGCTCCAGCTCTGCCAGAACCGGGTAACGAAGTGCTCTGGCCTGCGGCACATAGGCGGCATATCTGGCATAGCAAGAACCATCGCTTTCCACCAAAAGACCGTCTGCCCTGTCTCTACCGGTAACCAGCAGACAGTGATACACACCGTTGCCATCCTGATACATCGTCTTAAGGTTTTCCTTCAGAAAGTCCTGATTCGTCAAAGGATACCGGAGCATTTCCTCAAACTGTGCCGCCGGAATCTCCACGGTTTTCTCTACCACAAAATCCCGGAATGAAAAATCCGGCTTGCGTTCAAATACTGTTTTTATACTGTCTCCCTCCTTTAATTAGATAAACGACCCATAGCATAAAAGTGCTCCCTCCAGTAGTTGGTTTCGATGCTGGTGTACTGAATCGGGGATCCGCAGTGCAGCATTTTTCCTCCGCCCACATAGATCCCCACATGGCTGATGGGGCCGCTGCTCACATAGGTCTTTGTAAAAAACACCAGATCTCCCGGCTGGGCTTCGTCCCTCGGCACTATGGCACATTGATTATAGATGCCGGAAGCCGAGGTACGGGGCAGGTTATAAACGCCTGACTGGGTATAGACCCAGCACACAAAACCGCTGCAGTCGAAGGAAGTCTGGGGTGTAGAGCCGCCCCACACATAGGGATATCCCAGATATTTTTCTGCCTCTGCGATCAAAGCTGCATAGCTGCCGTCCCCTAACGCCTCTCCGGGCGGCAGACCGCTTCCCGGCGAAACCTGCCCGTACTTTGCCAGCACATAGATGCGCTGTGCATTGCTTTTATTTTCTGCAGTCACAGGTTTTCCAAGCAGTATGGCAAGGTTTCCATACACCGTTTCCAGATTTGTAATCGGAACAGCCACCGTATAAGGTTCTTCCTCCTCATCTAGCCGTTCTTCATAAATCACAAAGCAGTCTGCAAAACTCCGGTAGTCGCCGTTGTCCATTCTGGCTGATCCGCGCCGAAAAACAGAGAGTAAAAAATGGCTTTGACCTGATAGGCATCCACCTCCCCGTCCTCGCTCATGGCGTTGATATCCGCAAGAGCGGCATCCAGATCCACAAAGCTCTCCCTCATTTTTTCAATGTACATCCGGTAGTCTGCTGGGAGCTTAGAAGATAAATAACCGCCGTGAAAGGTCAAATCCACGGCGGCATTGTTGTGACTTGAAGTCCCGGATAAGGCACTTAAAATCACCACGATGATTAAAATAAACGGAGTCAGAACAGCCGCCACCACGGAAGCGGCGGCTGTCCAGGTACGCTTGTCCGTTGCTGCGATAAGGACAGCCTTCGCAGCCAGCACAGCAGCTGATGCTGCCATATGCGGTTCCTCCTTTCAGGGGCGCAAAAAGCTGCCCCCTGCCGGAAGCCTGCTTTTACGCCGGATAAATTTGTTTTCTCTTTTGATTTCGGAAGCATTTCCCTGTCCACAACAGATGCTGCAGACACTGACCGACATAGCACCGGATACTGTCCTGATTCATGCACACCCTCCTGATATCCTCTTTTGGTGTTCTCAATTATACTCTATCAAGGTTATTTTTCAACCTGTATCAATGATGTTTATATTCGATTGAGTGAGATAAACTATCTCTATAGAGGTTGAAGGATGGTGGCAGCTTGAAAAAACAGTTAAATGTGGAAATCGGGGGACGTATCCGGAAAACCCGCGAGGCACTGGGATATTCCCGTGAAACACTTGCAGAAAAAGCGGACTTAGCCAGCTCCTTTATCGGCACCATCGAGCTTGGTGCGGGCAGCTTCACAGCAGAAACCCTGATAAAACTCTGCAGAGCACTTGGGACTTCTGCTGACTATATCCTCTTTGGCAGGGAAGAACAGGGGGATCTTACCACCATCCATGCCATGCTTTCCGGTCTCGATCCCAGATATCTTCCCTATGTGGAAGAGCTGCTGGGTGCATATGTGAAATCACTTCATCTGTCCGAACAGTAAGCCGCATCTGAAAATGATGCGGCTGTTATTTTTGCTGCTCCCATCCTCCCATGCCGAACATGGACTGCAATCTTGACTGCCTCTGCTCCGCAAACAGCTCCCAGGCATGGTCGATGGCATCTGTCAGCACCTGCACATCCAGCCCCGCTGTTTCGTAGCCCTGCCGGATTACATCGCATACCAGTCTGATGGCATGCCAAACTCATGCCCTGGTGTCATGATATACACCATTGCAGACACCACCTTTCCATCCAGCTCTACCTCCACGTGCTGTTTGTCATAAAAATGGGGATATCCCTCGTACCGGTCAAGAGAAGCCTCATCCTTTTCCCTGATCTTCCAGAGCAGCACAGGAACAGAACTGCCCTCCTTGGGTTCCACCGTAGCCACTGCGCTGCTGCGACTGCGCGGAATAACAGTTCAAAGTCTTTCAGTTCACTGGTTGCCACCACTTCCGCCGTGGGACAGCGAAGAGCCATTTGCGGCAGGTTCATGTTGCTGCCATAGGCTACATACAGTGTTGGTTTTTTACTCATAAAATTCTCCTTCACATAGACATGGTAAAAGCCGGGGCTTCTGCCTCGGCCTGTTCTGCTTCTTCCGGTTCCATAACTTCCTCCTGTCTTTCCTCTGACTGCCGGAGGATCTGCTCCCGTTCCTCTTCTCTTTTCTGTCTTAACCGTTCCTTTTGTGCTTCCGCCTGTGCTGGATCCCGCCACGCAATACAGCCGGGCAGATTTGCCAGCAGATGCTGACGGGCAGTGGCAAACTCATCCCCATTTAACCCAAGCCGGAGCAGCCAGGTGCGGAAGGTATACTTCTCATTAGTGGTCTGTGTCTTGCGACGGCTGGCACATCTCTGGTTCAGAGCCTGTGCGCCGATTGCCAGACAAAACTGGATATACGCTTTGATCTTCCCGGCATGAAGCGTCCCATTAAACAGACGGAATTCCACAGTCCCTTTCTGAAATACACTGTGAAGGTTCAGGCAATGATAGCGGCTGTCATCATAATGGGAATAACTCCTGCTCTCCCCGTCATACCAGATCCGCTCTACTTCTGCCATGGAACGGGGCTTTCTGGCATTCAAGTCATCCAGAAAACGCTGTTCCACCTTCCTGCAATAGCTGTGCTCGCGTGATACAGAAACTTTCAGAGCCTTATAAATCAAGTCCTCTTTCGCAGCCATGATGTTGGTAATGTTCCGCAGGGTTCTTGCATCAAAAGGGGAGGCATCGATATGCACATGGATGCCGCAGCTGCTATTGGTAATTGCCCCGGCTTCTTTCAATTTGCGGATAATCTGCTGGATCGTAACGATATCTTCATACCGGCAGATAGGACTGACCATCTCTGTCTTATATGCATTATCTGCCATCACCTTACGCTCCCCTACTTTCCGCTGTGGGGTAATACTGCCATCACTCATAAATTTCCACTGACGCCCCTGACTGTCAATCGCGGCATAGGTATTATAATGAGTCCCAAGATAACGGACTGATGTGCCAAAGTATTGGGCTGTTACCTCAGCTGCCATCTGTCTGGTAACGCCGGTCATTTCAATCTCTATGCCGAAACGCTGGTCTTTCAGATCCATGTGCCGTCACCCCCTTATCTGCCGCCCGCTTTACCAAACAGTTTCGCTTTATGCTCCGGTGCATGGACCATCAGGTTGTAGCGTTCATTGCCGCATTTATAAAGGCACACGCCTCTCTGTGGGTAGCGGATCAGGTTATATTCACTGTCCTCCAGTTGCAAAGTATCCGTATAAAACTTGGCATCAATGCTTCCGGCATTGAATAAAAACTGATGGGTAGGGATGGAAAACAAAGGCTTTGTATACTCACGGACACCTTCCAGATTGAAATCCTCCAGGTTCTGGCTGGCGATGATAACTGCCGAATCCTTTTTGCGGACACGCTTTTCAAAGTTGCGGACATACTCCACTGCAGTCAGGTTCGACAAAAACAGATAGAACTCATCCAGGCTGGCCACCGTATTGCCCTCAGTCAACAGTTCGTTGGACATAAAAGATAGCGTGTTAAACAGCAGGGAATCCTTCAGGCTCCTGCTGGCCTGCAGAAGCCCTTTGACGCCAAAGGTTACAAAACTGGAATCCGTGATATTGGTATGACCGTTAAAAAACTTACTCTCAGAACCCACGCACATGGAGTTTAATCCCAGCAGGATGCTCTGGAGCATTTCAGCTGTATAGAGCTGTCGCTTCTTCTCATCAAACTCTTTATATTCCTTCTCAATCAGGTATATAAATCCGCAAGGCAGGGTATTCCTGCGGTCCCAGCCGTGTAAGTCTGTCTGGTCGGTCATTCCCCATCCGGCATACAGCTTCTGGAGCATAATCTCAATCACATCAATTTCCCGGTCACTAAAGTCCTTATAGGTGCGGAAGAAATCCTTTAAGAAGCTGATATGCTGGGAAAGTCTGGCCCGGATGCGGAAGGTCTGGGGAGCCTCCATGTCCTCCGGCTTCCCGCATCATCCCATATTTTCGGTTCCAGAGGATTGATCAGGTACTCGCCGGACATCAAATCGATAAAACAGCCGCCCAGATTGTTGGTCAGATCCTCGTACTCCATCTCCGGGTCAAGGGCGCAGACCTTCATGCCTGCCTCCCGCATATTGGTCAGCAGGAGCTTCAATAAATAGCTCTTGCCCTGACCGGAGTTTCCAAGGATCAGGATATTGGCATTGGTCTTATCATCCGCCCGGCGGTTGAAATCCACCAGCACGTTGCTTCCAAACTTATCCCTGCCAATATAAAATCCATGTGGATCCGTCTTGCCGCTGTAGTTAAAGGGATACAGATTTGCCACGCTGCTGGCCGGCAGCACACGCTCGAACTGATCCCGGAACAGATTAAAGCCGGTAGGCATGACGCACTGGAATCCCTGTTGCTGGCGCAGCATCAGCCGGTCTACGTTCAGCTTGGAGCGGATCAGCTCTGTCAGCACCTCCGTCTGCAGTAATTTCAGCTGATCCAGGTCATGGGCGCACAGTTCCAGATAAACCGCCGTATGCAGAAGCGGTTCCCGGTTCCGGTGCATCTGCGCCACAATCGTAGCTACGTCCTGCAGATTGGATTCTGCCTGCACCGTCTGCTGTAAGTCGTTTGTATTGCTCCTGTCCATGCGGTTTTTATTGGCGGCGTTGCTGATGATCTTCTTTTCCTCCACAGGAGTCACATGGCGAGTATAAATCCGCAGGGTAACACCGTCCTTCTCCCCCAGATGGGACAGGATTGCCTGCTCATCCGTGCTGTGGGGTATTCTCTCAGCGCCCACACACAGCGGTAAGTGTTGCCGCAGATGAAATGGTCGGTTTCAAATTTAATGACGGAGGGGGCGATCATATCCAGAAAGGTCTGGATACGCACATCCTCCGGGGATGCTGCCTGGGCAGCTTTCGTTTTTCTCAAATAGACACCTCCTGTATTTTGCGCATACAAATACCGGATACATTTCTGCATCCGGCACCTGCTCATAATTATTTGGTTTCTTTTTCTGATGATTCCTTTTGTCGCTGTTCTGCAAGAATGGTCTTTGTTTCCTCCAGCGTCAGTGTACTACCGGATAGCGCCATAGAATCATAGATAAATTGATCCTCAAATTCTTGTTCCATATGCTCCAGCAGTTCTCTTGATATTGTTTCCTCTTTCTGGTCAAACAGTTCTTTCTTGTGCTGCAATCTCTCATAGTCCATAGGTTATCCCGTCCTTTCAGACACAAGATACCATAAATCAGCACACTTTGAAACCTTAATCATCCGGGATAATCCAGCGCTCGCCATCGAAGTCCTCAAAACGTTCCGTTGTGACATTCTGCTCATAATAAACAGCCAGAATCCGCTTGATATCCTCGCTGTCCGCCCGCTTTACGGAGAATCCCTGCTCCTTTAGGGATTTCTCAATACGAGAAAGATAGGGAAGCACCTCGGACTCCTTTTCTCCCCGAAGACGCACAATGATGAGAAATTCGCGGGCTGTTGCCATCTGTACCTGAATACGGTCTAAGTGAGTCTGGTCTTTCTCCAGAAGCTTTCGCACAATGGGATTGTCCTCCTGTTCCATCCGTGACCGCAGGAAAGACTTGTTATCCTCGAAGCTCTCCCTGCTGTTTAAGCACAGCATTTCAATCTCGGCTACGCCTTTCAAAACCGTCATCAGCGCATAAATCCTGGCGCCAACACTGGCCTCCGACAGCACAGAAATGTTTGAGGGTTTCACAATGAAATACACCAGCTCGCCTTCCTTATAGGTCACAAGGCTGTAATCAGTGATTGCCATGGCTCCGATGAGCTGACGGGTGGAGGCTTTCTGCTTCGCCTCTTTCTTCTCTGCTTTTCTGCTCACGCTCCGTACCTCCATTCAAAAAGCTGTTGCCTGGTAAAGAAAAAACCGCAGGCATATCTGATAAGTCCATGATGCTGGTATCCTCAAAGCGGATCGTCAGAAAGGCATAAACTGCCGTCACCACAATGGCGGAAAGAAATTTGCCTGTGTCAGTGCAAGGATCGATACCAGCGCGCACACACCGATGATGCCGATATCCCGAAGCTGCCAGATCCACAGGGTTGCTTTGGACTTCAGGTTGTCAGGGTAAATATACATAGCTTGCTTCACCTCCAAGGAAGAACCGCCAGGGCTTTTGGCTCTGGCGGCTTTAGATGGTTTTATAATTATTCATTTTCTGTTCCTGCTTCATCCGGCTGCTCGTTTCCTCCGGCTCTGCCTGGTCTGCTTTCTGTGCCAGCGCCTGTTCAATCAGACCGATGACAAACTCTTTCTGGCTCTGTCCTGTAAGTTTTAAGTGTTCTTTAATCCTTGCGAACAGTTCCTCCGATACCTGAAATGCCAGTGTCCTTGTTCCGTTTGCCATAATTTTTTCCCCTTTCTCAAAGTGTTCTTTGATGATCATTTCGACATACTCGTTCAGCTTCAGCCCCATCTGTTCCTGTTCCTCACGCACTCTGGTGTGGACTTCTTCCGGAATCATGGCGCATAAATTTTTACGTTTGATTTCCATAAAATAAGGCTCCTTCCTTTCTTTTTTGTACCCCAAGTATATCGACAATGTGATGGAATAGCTATGACCATACCCAACAAGGATTGCTTCCGAAACGAAGCAGATGTACCAATGTTATAGAAAGTCAGGGCATTCCTCCCTGATCCTGCGTAAAAAGTAAGCGATGCCGCGCAGGACAAAGTCCACACACGGAATCGCTACACTGTTTCCCAATGCTTTATAGCGGGCGCTGTCCGAGGCACTGGGATATCCGTCCAGCCATCGGGAAAGCCCTGAAGCCTCTCACACTCCAGAGGAGTCAGGCGGCGGATCAGGTTCCGGTTCTCCACAACACACTTGTCCTGATCTACATACTGGTTATTGATCCCTTTGCCATCATCCATGCACAGCGTGCCAACGATCTGTTGATAAGGCTGGGCAATCAGGTCTGTGGCATCCTTATGCTGTCTGGCACTCTGTGTGGCAGACACTTCGTTTTCTAAAAATTCATCACTTCTCTGGCGGGAAAATACCGCATGACGGTCCATCCCAGTCAGTGTATAAGCGATATCCGCCTGAAATCCAAACCCGTTCCCTCCGTTCTCCGGCTGGCGGTCTATGATGTTCCCTGCGATACAGAAGCTCTCCGCCTCCTGCGAAACCAGCGGGACATTATTTCCTCCCGTCCCATAGCGGGCGGACATGGTGGGGGCAACCGCATGGGGACCGTGTACCGTGAATCGATACCATGGTTTTCAAACAGTACCGGCTGGTTGTTTCCACTCATCCCTGCTGCTGCGGTAATGGCCGGACACACACCAACGCCAATCTCTGCACCTCCCTGCTGGGTAGCCAGCACCAATGCTGATGCCCATGCTCCTGGGCGCGGAGCGTTCCGGAAACATCTTCTGAACATTCCATTACGCTGCCGCCTGATCGTTCAAGCACAGAATACAGGGATACCCCTGCCCTGCCTGTCCGCTTCCACCGCAAAGAGATGTGTGAACCTCCGGTGTCAAAAAACAGTCACCGTTTCCTTTGCTTATCACACCCGCCGTATATGTCTGCGGCACCAGCGGCGGATGCCCGCCCATGCCTGCCCGCAGGGTGGGTGTTACTTCTTCCAGCACATCCAGCCGTTCTCCGCCCTGATCGTTCAGACATAGCAGAGGCTGCGTGTCTTTTTTCTCTGAGATAAACGTCTGCATCTGCATATTTCGGGTTGCTAACAGCGCACCGGAAACACCGCCCAGGTCGATGGTTTCCTCTCTCTGGTTGATGTGAAACGCAAAGATTTCCCTGTTTTCTTTTTCTGCTGTTATGCCTTTTGCCCCGACTGTATCATCAGGGCTTCCCTGAGCTGGGGCGCAGTTCCTTGCCCCTCTTTTCCGACCTCCGCAGGATTCCCAAACAGGCTTTCCTGCTTAAATAATATTTCAGGTGCGGTGAGTCCTCCAAAATCTGCGACAAGGAAGATACGACGGCGACGCTGGGCGACTCCCCAGTATTGAGCGTCGAGTACTCTCCAAGCCAGGCTGAAGTGGTTTCCCAGAATGATTCCCCCAGCAGATTCCCAGCGCCCGGAGTCAGGTCGAGGAACATGACAGGCGCCATCCTTAATGCGGACAATTTCTTCGAGGACCGCCCGGAAATCTTCGCCTTCTGCGGAAGAGAAGGCTCCGGGGACGTTTTCCCACACCATGTATCGAGGTCGAACAAGGTGAGCTGGTACATTTCTTCGCTCATCTGCATCCCTCATTTCTTTTACGATTCTTACCTGTTCCATAAACAGGCCGGAGCGTTCTCCCGCAAGCCCCCGGCGATGCCCCGCCACCGATAAATCCTGACAGGGCGAGCGCCGCAGATCACATCCACAGGCGGAAGCTTCCTGCATCCAGCTTCGTGATATCCCCCACATGGGTCATGTCCGGGAACCGTATCCTGGTTACCTCCATGGGAAACGCTTCGATCTCGCTGGCCCATACAGGTGTAATCCCATAATGGGTGGCTGCCAGCGGAAACCCTCCGATCCCATCGAACAGGCTGCCCATCGTCAGCATCCCATCACCATGGCATAGTTCTGCTCCGGCACTTCCAGAGAAATGTTAGGAAGCCTGCGTACCGGAATCCCCATCTGTCCGGCGGCGAAAATCTCTGCTCCATCCCCTTTGAGATGTGCATCCCGCACACCCACAATTCATCGCAAGCTTCCAGCACCCGCAACCCCATTTGAAGTCCTACTTCACGCTCCGCATGGATACCATCGTCCAAAAGCTGCGGATACAACAGATGCACCGCAATGGGGGTTGCCCCCTGCTCTATGGCATAGCGGCAGGCTGCTTTGGCAAACCGCACATTCTGCTCCACATCCCCTGCATAGGGGGATGCGATATAGACCAGTTTGTTATTGCTCAATCTGTCACCACCTCTCTTATTTTGCTACCGTCTGCACAATGGTTCTGGTTAAATTAACCGCACCCTGTGCCGCATAGACCGCTCCCATCACATTGGCTCTGGTGGTGGTATCCAGACCGAACTGCCCCGCAATACGCGGAATTTCTCCGGCTGAAAGCATCAGTCCCAGCCCCAAAAGCGCCTGATCCTTGACCACCATCAGCCCGGCAACCAGTACCGTTGCCTGTAAAAATGCGGTCAGGCACAGACCGATGACCTGCTTGCTCCAGCTGACAAAACCGTCAATATAGCCACGCGGCACGCTGAACATATACAGGCTGCCAACCGCAATCTGGATCAGTAAGATACCGCCCCGTTTTAAATTGGCGAAAAACACCTTGATAATGGCATAGCCCATGAGAATCAGGATGAATATCATCAGTACCGGCTTGTAATGCTGGTCAGCCCGCCAAATACCCCGGAAGTGGCTGCAGCCTCCCAGGTACCTGCATCCTTCAAAGAATTCACAATGCCTGCTGCCACGGTTCCAAAATCGTCTCCCAATCCGGTGATGCCTGCCGTGAAGCTGCCCTGCAGTGATACGCATAACTTATAAAGTTCCACTGGTGCTGTAGTGAACAGGCTGACTGCCAAAAAACCTTTGATGGCATTGAGAGCGGTTTCCTTCACGCTGCCGCGCCCGGTCTGGTAATCAATTCCACATTCGAACACCGCCACCACAAGCCCTGTGACATAGAGCGCCCACGCCAGATAAGAAAAAAACAGAACGATTGACTGCACCCAGCTCATTGCGAACAGATCCGCTCCCATATTTCCCATCTGCATAAAGAAGTCGCCTAAAAATCCAACAATCTGGCCATAGATCCAGTCGATGATCTGACCAAGCACCGTTTCGGCAACAAAGTCCCATATAAACACTTACGTTCCTCACTCCTTCCCGGCCAGGATACTGGCCTTAAGAGCTGTCAGCACATTTTCTGCCCCATCTGCGGCTCCTGTACCGGTTCCCGGAAAACATCCAGATAAGTGCTGACGCCTCTGTAAGCTGCCGATAATCTGCTTTTGTGGGCTGATACACATACCAGCTTACCTCTCCATATCCACTCCAGAGATGCGGCGCTATTCCGTCTTTAAAGTTCGGATTGCTGACCTGCTTCCTGCCCCACAAATCACAGAACCGTATTACCATGTTGTCAATCGGTCCTTCATTCCGGTTCAGTAACGTGACCTTCAGCCGGTCATAGTGATCTGCAACTCCACCTGTCTGAAAATTGATCTTTACCCGGATGTTATCCGTCAGCATGCCATAGCAGGTATTTCCAACGATACGGGTTTCCTCAAACACTTTGTTATTTCCAAAGAGCTTATGAAGCTCCTGTTCAAAAACAGTCATCACACACCCCTCCTGTTATCCCATGATCTGCCCATTTTCCGGCTGCTGTACGGTCAGCAAATCCATGGTATCTCCCGGCAATGCCAGAAGATTGTCCAGATGTTCCACCAGCGATGCCATATGCTCCTTCCATCTCTCCCAATCCTTCTTTTGAAACCAGCCGCCCCAGTCTCCTTTCTGCCTGGCATTTTCAACTGCACTCTGCAGCGTACCGGACAGATAATCCCTCAGCCATTGCAGTGCATCTTTCGATGCCTGAAAAGAAGTAAGGATGCCAAACTTCTTATCTTTGCCCACACCTTCATCCGGATAATCTAACCTGCTCAGGTCATGATCCATGAGCTGAAACATCATCTCAGCCAGTGCCATGGGGCTTGTATGGATATCCCTCCGACACATCCGCAGGACGGTTCCAGCTATCCTGCTGTAACCGTTGTATCACAGCATCCAGTTCCAGCTTCCCATCCTTTGGCAGGCTTCTGCGGATGCAGCACACCGCATCCAGACCCGCATCCGATTCAAAGGCTGTAATTCCCCAGCATCCCATTATTTTCTTCCTCCTAGTATAATAATGGTGTAGTCAAGAACGACTACTGGTTAATAGTTACAAAGTCCAATCTAATAAATCTATATAGATATAACGGAAGGAGGAGTTCCCCCTCCATCAGAAGTTATAGGACATATTTACCGTGTCTGAGGTTTCCTTAATGCACCAGACAAAATATAGAGGTATAATCACTGAAGGCAGGATCATTGACGTTTCCTCCTTGGGAGCCGGCCTTCTGGCTGGCGATACCTCTTAGAAAGTCTGTCAATCCATTCGGTGGTGATTTATGTTTTGGCTGGTTGGGAAGCCTCAGGCTATACCTGTATAAGCCGCTAGGTTGTGTATCCACCCTTTGGAATTGGATGCCTGCCGGAAAGGATATTACTATGCACTATCAAAAAGTACTCAAGATGCCTGAAAGCATCCCCTATCTCTCTGTCGGGTTTGATGTCGGCGCAGACTTCACCTGGATGTCTATCATGCTCCCCAATGGCATCCTCATCGGTAAGCCTTTTAAGATCATTCATTCTGATCCGCAGTCCCGTGAGCTTGCCATCTCAAAATAAAGGAAGCCCAGGAGATGTATTCTCTTGAAAGCCGCTGCTTCCTTGAATCCACCGGGATCTACCACATCCCACTCCTGTGCTTCCTTCGTGATAAGGGTTTTGACTGCGCCGTCATTAATCCTATCATTACTAAGAATAGCACAAATATGAACGTCAGGAAACTGCATAATGATAAATTTGATTCAAAAAAAGCTGCTAAAGTCGGCCTGGATGCCTCCCTTAAGGCTTCCATTGTCCCGGATGACGCAATCATTGA
>ENA-OQCK01000496-OQCK01000496.1-human-gut-metagenome-genome-assembly--contig:-NODE-496-length-21123-cov-20.189560_pt1 | contig 21123 bp, 19 predicted proteins | sample MGYA00242498_ERZ504578 | MGnify/ENA primary metagenome ERZ504578 (study PRJEB26092, sample SAMD00036229) | human gut metagenome | host: Homo sapiens | study: EMG produced TPA metagenomics assembly of...
TCCCGATTGAAAAAGAGCAAATCAATAACATTTCTTCTCCTGCAACCTCCATACGATAACTGATTGCCTATAAAACTGAATCTTGTCCGAAGGTCATGATAAACTTCTTCACATTGGCAACAATCGCCTTTTCTACTATCTTTTCGTCTAAATCCTCCTCCTGTTCATTCAGTTCCTCCACATTAATGAAATCAAGCAAGTATTCATCTTTGAATGAGCAAACAGCTTTTAGAGCTTGCTTGGTATCAGGCAATGCTTGTGCGAAATTGTTAGGAAAAGTGCCCCGATGGCTGTACAGGTCTGTTTTTAAGTAATCCCTTAAAGTGTATTTACTCCAATAGCGAGTGGCGCACTCATGTATATAGAACAGCCTTGCTTCCAAAGTCTTAGCTTTGGATATTATTTCAGTATGATGACTAAAGCCGATTGAAAGGAAGTCTGACCAGTTAAATTCATCAGCCAGTGGCTGGCGAATTTCTACAAGAAGTAATTTTTCATCCAATACTAAATCGTCAGCCAGTGGCTGGCGATTTAAAACAGATTCCCATGCTTCATAAAATATTCGCATGTTCTTTATATTCGAAGCTGAAAATCCCCTTAGCCCCGGCAATTCTTTTTGCAATAGGGAAGATATCTGTTCAATTGCACCTTTTCCCCAAAAGCCAGTACGGGAATTTTCCGACACATAACGTCCGATGCCGTAATAAAGAGATAGCTGTTCCTTGTTCACCGATGCGGCTGCACGGTACTGGCTGCGTAGGATAGCTTCTTTTATGCTCTTTACAGCTTCTCTATAATTCTGATTTATATCCATTTGTATTTTGTTATATGTGACAAAAGTACAAAAATAATGCTGGCGAAACGACAAAACTTTGTTTTCTTTTCGCCAGCACATATTTTGCTGTCAGTATAAATAAGTTTAGTTTGTTCCTTTGTCTATATATCCAAAACGAACTTGACTTAATCTGTAACCTTTTTATTATAATACTCCAAAAACGCCACTTCACCTATCTCACTTAACAGTTTTTGATTTTCAATAAAATCCTGTCCATGCTTTTGCCAACGTTTGGCAAATCCTTTAAATCTGGTACATGGGAAGTTGCTGCATTGGAAACAATGTGTTATCTTTTTCCCAAAACAACATAAATGAAATGTTTTGCATTTTTCACAACGAGAATGATTTAACTCGGCTCCTCTGCAAGCTCTTTTTTCTCTCGTATATATGGGGCATCCCCCACAAAAGACACCACAAGCAGGAATACGACCATTATAAGGCTTGATTTTAGCCATTTCCCTTGCCATCCAAAAGTTAGTGAGAGAAAGCTGATTCGCTTTGCGCTTTTGTTCTTCCTTTACTATATAACCTTTTTTTTCAAAGAAAGGGCGAGCAGTCAAGCTCACTTCGGATGTAATCCGCATAATTCCGGCTGTAATTGCATATCGTTCTATTTCTTCCAAAAGCATCGTAGCAATACCTTTACCTTGAAAGTCCTTGTGAACAAACATAGAATGTAAATAGCCTTGAGACGTAATAGATGAAAAACCAACGATTTGTGACTGTTGATTAACAGCTACAATAAAATAGTGGGTCTTTATCATCTCTTCAATGTTAGAAAGGTCATCTCCGCAGGATGCCCAATCCTCAACTTCTGCCTGCGAATAATCCTTGCTATTTACCGCAAGAACAGTGTTTTGAAATAATTCTTTTAGCGCAATAGTATCCGTCTGTTGAGCTTCCCTGATTGTAAAGTCTGTTTTCATATCTATTATATTTATGGTAAATTCTTTTCAGTCTTTCTTATTTTGTAGCTATTATGGAATAGACCATCGGAATATGATTACTTTAATGTTTTATCCTATATTTAAAAGTCAGATTTCAGATGGATATCTACCTGTTGTTCCCCGGTTTATTTCTAAATAATCAAAATCCGCATTCATTCTTTTAATATTAAATGGATTATATGCAAATATAGCAAAAGGTACAGTATATCATTCATTGTGAATTGCACTTTTTACTGTATTTCAGCAAAATACCTTTCTTTACAGGCTAAAACCTTTGCTCCTTTTCTGCACCTCTTTCAGTTGTATCCTTTGATAGAGTTTGCTAAACAGCTCCCTGAACCAATCGGATACATTTTTTTGATTGATGATTAGCATCAATTTGTTCCTGCCACATCGTCATCGAAAAAGCAATGTCCTTTTAGCTCAACAAGTGTATGAATGTGCTGCCATATATATGGAGTGGGTAGCCCGGCAGGAACATTCCGGCTCTTCTTTTTATTCCCGGATGGGATAAGATTCGGTAACTAAGGTAAGATAATCCGTAATTGAGGTTATAACCTTGTCCGGATAACTTCTTATTTTTGTGACCGGAATATTTCAAATAACTGAAAAAGCTGTATTTTAGCAGACATTAAACAAGTTAGAATGATGGATAAGATATTAAATTTAGACAGTGTGGACCAATATAACAGTCTATACGGACTTGAAACACTGAATCCGTTGGTCAGTGTCATTGATTTGAACAAGGCTACCCGGCAGATGGACTATGTGCACTGGAACTATGGCGTTTATGCACTTTATCTGAAATTGGAGAAAGCTTGTGATATCAAATACGGGCGTCGGAGTTATGACTATCAGGAGGGAACCGTGGTATGTTTTGCTCCGGGACAAACAACGGAAACCACATTGACCACCGACCGTGTGCAGTTGAATGTGCTTGGCATTCTTTTTCATCCGGATTTGTTACGGGGGACCACGCTTGGAAAAACAATAAAGAAATATACCTTCTTTTCGTATGAAGTGAGCGAGGCACTGCACCTTTCGGAAGATGAGCGCAATATTATGACAGATTGCCTGAAGATTATCCGTATGGAACTGGAACGGGGAGTGGACAAGCACAGTAAGACCTTGCTGGTAAACTATATAGAACTGCTTCTTAATTACTGTATGCGTTTTTATGAACGTCAGTTCGCCACCCGCAGTCATTCGAACCGTGATGTGTTGACACGCTTTGAAGGGTTGCTTGACGATTATTTTGAGGGCGAACTTGCCGAGCGTGACGGATTGCCTACCGTGAAATACTTTGCTGACAAACTGTGCCTTTCATCCAACTACTTCGGGGATATGTTCAAGAAGGAAACCGGCAAGACTCCACAGGAATATATTCAGGAAAAAGTGATAGAACTGGCAAAGGAACGGATGTCCGACAGGAGAGAAACCGTCAGCAGGGTAGCCTATTCACTGGGATTTCAATATCCGCAGCATTTCTGCCGGTTGTTCAAGAAGCGTGTGGGCTGTACACCGAATGAATATCGGGCACAAAACCTTCTTTTATAGTATTCTGTCGTAACAAGCAATGCAAGAGACTATGTTGGACTTGAGGACTGTATATGAATGTAACCGCTGTCTGGGTTGCAAGACATTGCATCCGCAGGTGGGCATCATCAATCTGGAGAATCCTTCATTGGAAGAGGATGCGGTGAAGTTTGAATTCTATGCTGTCTTGCTGATTGAGGATTGTCCGGGCGGTTGTTGCTGCTGCGGACGGAAATACTATGATTACTCCAATGCTACCATGGTGTTTCTCACTCCCGGCGAGATCTTTCGTATGAGTAAGGAGAATACGTTGCCGGATAAAGGATATCTTTTGGCATTTCATCCTGACCTGTTGTTCCGCACCTCACTGAAGAATCATATTAAAAATTATACCTTTTTCCATTATCGCAAGGAAGAAGCGCTGCATCTTTCGCGGCGTGAGACAGAGAAAGTGACGTGTTGCCTCTCGAATATAGAGGATGAGTTGCATCATCCCATTGATACTCATAGCAGTATTATTCTTTCCCGGCATATAGAACTTCTGTTGGATTATTGCACCCGGTATTACGAACGCCAGTTTATTACCCGTGAGAATAAGAACAAGGCTCTTTTGGAAAACATGGAACGTTTGTTTGTGGAATATATCGCATCCGGAAGGTTGCAAGGCGGCAAGTTGCCCACACCCGGCTATATGGCGGGAGAGCTTGATTTGTCTGTCGCTTACTTCGATGATCTGCTGAAGTTTGAAACCGGCAAGACTTTGGAGGAATATTTGCAACTGAAGCGGCTGGATATAGCCAGGCACATGTTGTTGCAGGACGGTCATACGCCTGCTGCTGTGGCACGGAAGTTAGGCTATCCTAATGTGCAGTGCTTCAGTGTGCTTTTCAAGAAAATAACAGGTGTCGCCCCCAGTGATTACCGGCTCTCGCAGATTGATAACCGGGTTGCAGTACCATGTTTTTGTGATACAGTTCCCTTCTGTAAAAATGGTAATTCTATCTGTAATTTATCTACAAAGAATGAATGGGGCCTGGCTTATCTTTGCATTGTGAAATGAAAGCGGCTTTGTCCGCATCGGAATGAAGCAAGACAACAGATGAAATCATTTAAACAGGTAGAACGATGTATATTGAACAAGTAAATTCTCCGCAAGACATAAAACAGTTTTCTGCGGAACAGTTAAGACAGTTGGCAGGTGAAGTCCGCAATGCATTATTGACCAAGTTAAGTGCTCACGGAGGACATGTGGGACCTAATCTGGGAATGGTGGAGGCTACAATAGCATTGCACTATGTATTCAATTCACCGACGGATAAGGTGGTATATGATGTATCCCATCAAAGTTATACACATAAGATGCTGACCGGGCGTAAGGATGCTTTCCTGAATCCGGAGGATTATGATGTGGTGTCCGGATACACCAATCCCTGGGAAAGCGGGCACGATTTTTTCACTATCGGCCATACTTCCACCTCGGTCAGTCTGGCTTGCGGTCTTGCCAAAGCCAGAGATCTGAAAGGCGGACACGAGAATATCATAGCCGTGATAGGGGATGGATCGCTCAGCGGCGGAGAAGCTTATGAAGGTCTGAGCAATGCGGGAGAAATGGGAACCAACCTTATTATAGTGGTTAATGATAATGAAATGTCCATTGCCGAAAACCACGGCGGGCTCTATCAGAACCTGAAAGAACTGCGCGACACGGAGGGACGGTCGTCCTGTAATTTCTTCCGTTCTCTGGGGTTGGATTATCTTTATGTGGGAGAGGGGAATGATATTCCGTCTTTGGTTGCGGCTTTTGCCAAGGTGAAAGATACATCACGTCCCACAGTGGTTCATATTCACACACAGAAAGGAAAGGGATACGCTCCGGCAGAAGCCGACCGGGAGGAATTTCATTGGGAGATGCCTTTCGATCTGGAAACGGGTAAGCCGAAGGTGGATTGCAGCGGTATGGAGGATTACCATAGCCTGACCGGGAAGTTTTTGTTGGAGAAGATGAAGGAGGACCACACGGTTGTTGCCATCAGTTCGGGTACTCCTACTGTGATAGGTTTTACTCCTGAACGCCGGAAACAGGCAGGGCGTCAGTTTGTGGATGTAGGTATTGCCGAGGAACATGCCGTGGCATTGGCATCGGGTATCGCTGCCGGTGGCGGACGTCCGGTGTACGGGGTTTACAGTACTTTTATCCAGCGTTGCTATGACCAGTTGTCTCAGGATTTGTGTATCAATGGAAATCCGGCGGTGATCACTGTGTTTATGGGGACAGTAGCTGGAATGAACGATGTGACTCATCTGGGTTTCTTTGATATTCCGCTTATCAGCAATATCCCGAATATGGTTTATCTGGCTCCTACGTGTTCCGAAGAGTATTTTGCTATGTTGGAATGGGCTGTCCGCCAGACGGAATATCCCGTTGCTATCCGTGTGCCGGGAGCGGCAGTGGTGCATCGTAAGGAAGAGTTTGACACGGATTATAGCGAGTTAAACCGCTACAAAATGACAGCCAGGGGAGAAACTGTCGCTATTCTTGCATTGGGTGCTTTCTATGATTTGGGACAGGCTTTGAAGAATAAGCTCCGGGAAGAGTCGGGTGTTGAGGCTACTTTGATTAATCCCCGTTACATAACAGGGCTTGACGAACCGATGCTGGAAGAGTTGAAAGTGGGGCATCGTATTGTCGTAACGTTGGAAGACGGGGTGCTGGATGGAGGATTCGGCGAGAAGATAGCGCGTTATTATGGTAATTCTGAAATGCGGGTGCTGAATTACGGACTTCGTAAAGAATTTGCAGACCGCTATAATCTGGATGAGCTGATGAAAGCCAACAGGTTGACTGACAAGCAGATGGCGGAGGATATTGCCGGTATATTAGGATAACCGTTTTACGGAATGGCTGAAGTCCAAGACTTCAGCCATTTTTGTAATAGTGAAATAGATAAGCCGGATTAAAACTGTTTGTTACCATAAGTATGAGAACTGGAATACTTATTCTTTTTCCAGAAGCGAATAAAACACAGGATGATAATCGGGAAGTAGTTCCGGGTGAAAAGCTTTTATCATGTCACTCAGAAGAACATCGGGTGAGAGGGGAAGATTCTCATACAAAGGTATCCATTCCAGATTGCAATAAATAACTTTCTTTTCTTTAAAAGCCCGAAAATCAGCATATTGTGGATTGGAAGCTTTTAATGCTTCATAAGAGAACTCTCCTTTATAACCATTCATCACTCTCCAGTAGCCGGCATTATATCCTTTGGCGTATACGGTTTCAAAATCCATGAGTACACCTCCTGTTTCAGGATTATCCTTCATAAAGTAATCGGCCCTTGCGTCGGCGAACAAGCGGGCATAGAAACTTTGTCCTCCGGGTACATACCAGGTACCTCTTCTCATTTCTCCGCTGAATACACTGGGACGCTGTTTTACATTGGAAACTTTGGCTTTCAATAGGTTATAGCGTTGTTCCATTTGTGCAAATAATTGGCATGCCTCTTCCTCTTTACCGATAAACATACCTGCTACCTTGATCCATTCGGACAGCCCCAATGGTGATGTTTCCTTGAATGCCCAATAGGGGACCAGAGGGATGTTCAGCTCTTTCATCACTTCATACCCTCCCCGGCGGTTGGGAGATACGAAAATGATATCGGGTTGGGATGCAATGATAATTTCCGTATCAAAGTTTCCTTCCATTCCTATCTTTTTCACCCGTCCGTCTTTTAATCGGGCAAGCCATTCCTTATTCTGCATCCGGCGGGTGGTACTTGTCGCTACCACTTTGTCATAAGCATTCAGACCGGTAAAACCTGCCAGTTGCGGCGTGGTCATGCAGATTACTCTGTCTGTCGGAGTCGGAATAACGGTATAGCCATCGGGTATCTCGGCTTTTGTTCCTTTAGGAACTAAAGCGAAAAGTTCGGGTATTGCATGGTTATTGTTCGGCTCCGAGATGGACAGAAGCTTTACTCCATCCGGACGAACAGTTATTTTGAAGCCTTTGGCATAACGGGGGGCCAAGGCTGTTTGTATGGTATCTGCGGAAGATAGCCCGTTTTCACTCACTGGGTTGCGGCTTTTATAGCCGCAACCTGCCAGGCAGAAAGTTGTTATGAGCAGATAGACAAGTCTGGTTTTAGAAGCCATGCTAAAAATAGTTTTATTGCTTGAAACGAACCAGCAGACTGACATAGAAAGAGCGTCCCGGTGTCAGAGTGGCATAATTACTGTTATAAGGACGGTCATCTGTGTAATTGAAAATGTTTTCAACTCCGACGGCGGGTTCCAGAGCAACAGATTTTAAATTGAATGAATGGCGTGTGTTGATATCCCAAAGCTGGTGGGCGGGGGCGTCACCGTAAGTTTTAGACCAGCGTGTACCTTGATAGCGTCCGTTGATTGCAATATTGAATGTATAATCATTCCATGTTTTTCGCCAACTGGCATTGAAATTACCCGAGTGACGTACTGTTCTTTCCAAACGGATGTCTTCCGTACGGTTGCGCCCGTCCGTGTAAATATAGTTTGCTCCGAACATGAAGCCTGTGAAGGGACGGACTGAAAAACCTATGTCAAAGCCTTTCACACGTGCCTTTTCTATATTGCGGTACTGGCGTCTGCGAGTGATACCGTTTTCAATATCTTCGGGTGTTGTTCCTATATCTTCCGCTTCGATCTTGTCTTTCAGGTCATTCTGATAAATGGACGCGGCAATGGAGAACAAGCGATGATTGTATTCTATATTCAAATTATAGAAATTGCTCTTTTCCGGGTCCAGGTCAGGGTCTCCGACAGTGATTTGTCCACGGCTTTCAGAAACGGCATACATTTGTTGCAAGGTAGGTGAACGGAATCCGGCAGCGTAAGATGCACGTACATTCAGTCCTGAATATTGGTACATCAAGGATAGTTTGGGCGTGAACTGGCTTTTAAACTTTTCATTATAGGCATACCGTATACCTGCCACTACGCTGATTGCATCCAGTAGTTTTACTTCGTCCTGTACGTATGCTGCCAGTGTATAAACACTTTGGTATTCATTATTCAGCATCTTGCTGGTTTCAGTCGCTCCAAGCCTTCGAATACATAGTCCAGTCCGGTAAAAAGTGTATTGTTCTCGTGAGTCTTGAATACACCTTTTAGATTGGCATTGGTGTAAGTCTGGTCTTTACTGAGGACTTCATCACCGGTTTTATGCGTTTTTGCATCATTTATATAGTCATAAAAAGAACGGAAATTGGTGGTGCTTATATTCCCTTCTATATATGAAGCCCGCTTAGCCAACAGATATTTGGCTGTTCCACCCACTGTATAGGACTGATGCCGGTTGTTGTAATCGTAAGCTCCGGTACGGTCGTTTTCGCTGATAAAAAGATTACCGTTTAAATGAAGACTTAAACGCTCTGTGGCTGCGTAGCTCAAGGTTTGGCTCACATTATGCGAATGATTTTTATAGACCGGTTTCTTTGTGGTTTCCACCAGTTCTCCCTTGCTTTCCTCATACGGATTCAGTTGCCATCCATCCGAAGTGCGGTAATTATAGTTCAAGTGTGCGGATAATTTTCCATCATTGGCGTCTGCGTTGACTGATTCTGAAATTCGTCCGTGAGAACTTACACGGGTATTGGAAGATACATTCAATGCAGATTTAGGATCATCGGTAATGATATTGATTACTCCTGCGATGGCGTCACTGCCATAAAGGGCGGAAGATGCTCCTTTTAATACTTCAATACGTTTTACGGCATCCATATTGATCCGGTCGTAATCTATAGACCCCGAAATATCTCCGGCTACTTTTTTACCGTTAATTAATACGAGGAGGTATTTATCAGGCAGTCCGTTTACGTATAGGGTTGTTCCCATAGCGGTGGTTTGCACCGAGATAGAGGGAACCAGTTTCACCAAAGCATCCTGGAAACTGGATGGATTGGCATTTTGCAGGTCACGTTGGGAAATGACCTCTACGGGTACAGGGCTGTCTTTCAGCTTGTGGTGAGTTCCGGTTCCGGTTACCACTACCTGATCCATGTTGAAAGTGGTACCTTTCAGCCTTATCACCATTTCTTTTTGACTTTGACTGACTTTCTGAGTAACAGGAGCATAATTCAGGCAACTGGTACGCAGGGTATACGTCCCCTCTTTGATGTCTTTCAACAAAAATTCTCCTTTAGGATTGGTAGCACATCCTATTGTAGTTTGTTCCAAACGTACGTTAGCGCCTTCCACCGGCTTTCCTGTACGGGCATCCACTACTTTTCCACTTAACGATATCTGGGCGGATGCACACACACCATGCTGCCGAATAAGGCTGTCAGTAAACATTTCTTTTTCATCGAAATAATTTAAGAATTAATAATTAGCTTTCCTGGCCCCGGGAAAGCGTGAATTATCTATGTTCAGACTTGGCAGGTTTCCTGGCTTCACCCTGAAAAGCGCCTTCCCATTTCTTACAAAGGAAACAGTGGCATGGCGAGAGTTGCTTTTCATTGGACGGGCTTCACAGTAGCGGGCACTGCTTCGGATTCTATAACCGAATTCCCTTTTATGCAAATACGGAAAGTACTTACATCACCAAATCTGATGCAAAGGTAGGGTTTATTTTAAAATCTTTTGGGATTCTGAAAATAAAAGAAACATTTTTGTGATGTTTGATACTGATTTATAGGCTTCTTAATATATAAGGAAGGGACAACTAAGGACGAATGGGCATTTTCTTTGGCAGGATGAGAGGCTTGTTTCCGGTTTTAAATCCATAACTACTATTAATAGGTATTGACTGCTATTGGAAATAGTTCTATCTTTGTCCCCGTTACGATGAAGAAATATTTGATTCATATTCTAAAGCTCTTCCTTCCGCTGATATTTATTGCCTATTTGGGAGGGATCACCCTTTTTACTCACTCGCATGTGGTAAATGGGGTAATCATCGTACATTCGCATCCGTTTAAAGGGGAGCATCAACATACGGAGGTGGAATTGGAAACAATTTTCTTCCTCTCTTCTTTCGCTGCTTCCGATAGTTTGCTCACACCATTTTCCGCATCAATCTTATTAGTATTGCTATGCTTGCTGGCTACTCCGATTGTAGAACACATTAAACCGGCAAAAGCTTGTTGCGGCATTTATTTGCGTGCGCCTCCTGTTGTTTATTAAATAAAGAATTTTCACGTTAGTAGAATGTTTTCCGTTGCCATTATGTGCATACGGATTCGTTCTTCTGACCGCTATCCTTTTATTCATAAATAAACAGAACAAGAACACATGAAGAAATACATTTTTTTCTTGATGGGAGTAGTATGCTTTTTACTCTCGTCACTGGCTGTGCACGCCAATGAATTGAATAAGTCTGATGCAAATATTATAGGACATGTATTAGATAAGAGTACGAAAGAACACCTCTCTTTTATCAGTGTATCGCTGAAAGGAACTACCATAGGGACTATGACTGACGCCAGTGGACACTATTTTCTTAAAAATCTGCCTGAAGGAGAATTTACCATGGAGGTAAGTGCTGTCGGTTATAAGACAGTCAGCCGGAAAGTAACTTTAAGAAAAGGGAAAACTTTGGAGGAGAACTTCGAGATAGAAGAGGATCTGATAGCGTTGGATGGAGTAGTGGTGTCTGCCAATCGTAGTGAGACCACCCGCCGTATGGCACCTACTTTGGTAAACGTAATGGATGTGAAAGTGTTTGAAAATACAAATTCCTCTACATTGTCGCAAGGGCTGAATTTCCAACCCGGAGTGCGTGTGGAAAATAATTGTCAGAACTGTGGTTTCCAACAAGTACGTATCAATGGGTTGGATGGCCTTATACGCAGATATTGATCGACTCGCGTCCTATATTCAGTGCTTTGGCCGGTGTATATGGATTGGAACAGATACCTGCAATATGATTGAGCGTGTAGAAGTGATGCGCGGAGGAGGTTCGGCATTGTTCGGCTCTTCAGCCATTGCGGGAACCATTAATATTATCACTAAGGAGCCTGTACGGAATTCAGGACAATTGACACATACCCTGACAGGTATAGGAGGTACTTCTTCTTGGGACAATAATACGACACTGAACGCTTCATTAGTGACTGATAATCATAAAGCAGGATTGTATATTTTTGGACAGAACAGAGAAAGAAGCGGTTATGACAGTGACGGAGATGGATATACCGAATTGCCAAAACTGAAAAATCAGACAGTAGGTTTTCGTTCTTTTATTAAAACAAGCACGTATTCAAAACTGACTTTTGAATATCATCATCTCAGTGAGTTCCGTCGTGGCGGGAATAAGTTGAACCGTCCTCCCCATGAAGCGGATATAGCCGAACAATTGCAGCATACTATCAATAGCGGGGGAGCGAAATTTGATTATTTCTCTCCTGATGAGAAACAGCGGCTGAGTGTATATGCCTCTGCACAGCATACAGGACGCGACAGTTATTATGGTGGAGGACAAGATGTGAATGCGTATGGCGCGACTACGGATTTTACCTGGGTCACAGGATCGCAGTATATCTATAGTTTTGATAAATGCTTTTTTATGCCTGCCGATTTTACCGGAGGTTTGGAATATAACCAGGATAACTTGACGGATGATATGTGGGGATATAACCGTTATACCAAACAAGAAGTCCGTATAGCCAGTGCATTTTTCCAAAATGAATGGAAGAATAAGCAATGGAGTTTTTTACTTGGAGGACGTTTGGACAAACATAATATGGTGGATCATGTGATCTTTAGTCCGCGTGCTAATCTTCGTTACAATCCGACTGAGAATATGAATCTGCGTGCCAGTTATTCTTTCGGATTCCGTGCGCCTCAGGCTTTTGATGAAGATTTACATATAGAAAATGTAGGTGGGACAGTGTCTATGATTGAACTGGCAAAAGACTTGACAGAAGAAAAATCACAAAGTCTGAGCATATCGGGAGATTTGTATCATCGTTGGGGAGATTTCCAAGGAAACTTGCTTATAGAAGGTTTTTATACTTTGCTTTCCGATGTATTTGCCTTACGCCAGATAGGGGAGCGTGACGGTATTATTATCAATGAACGGTATAACGAGAAGGGAGCCAAAGTGTATGGTTTGACTTTGGAAGGAAAGATTGCTTATCGTTCCTTACTTCAATTGCAGGCCGGCGTTACCATGCAGAAGGCTGAATACAAGCAGGCACGTGCATGGAGTGATGATGAAACGGTGCCGATGGAGAAAAAAATGTTCCGTACTCCGGATACTTATGGATATTTCACTTTGTCATACAATCCTTTCGTACCGATGACTATTGCATTGTCCGGTACTTATACCGGTAGTATGATGGTAGAGCATAAAGCTGGTTTTATTGATAAGGACATTGCAGTGAATACACCTGATTTCTTTGAATTGAATCTGAAAGCCGGTTATGACTTCAATTTGTATAAAGGCATAACCATGCAAGTAAATGCCGGAGTACATAATATTTTTAATGCGTATCAAAGTGATTTTGACCGGGGGGCAAAACGTGATTCCGGTTATATTTATGGGCCGGGTATGCCACGTTCTTACTTTGCCGGAGTGAAATTGAGTTTTTAATTTGTATATATCATTGCCGGGAGAGGACGGATAGCGCTCCTCTCCCGGCAATTTGCGTCATAGAATAAATAACCTATTATAGGGCTTTCGAACAGGTTATTTTAGATAATAATTCTTTTGATACACTTTATTTAGAATAATTATCTAAATTGGAATGCTTTATTGGATGTAAAATCTGCTATTCCTATCTTTGTGGAGAAATAAATCTGAAATGTGATTAATATAAAGATAAATCTCCTATATAACTATCCGCTATATGGATTTATCGGAATTAATAAGTAAAAAGGTCAAAAAAGATGGGTATTGCTGAGTTGATAAATAAGGAAAAGAAAACAGCATTTTCTTTCGAGGTTCTTCCACCGTTGAAAGGTACTGGAATTGAAAAACTATATGCTACAATAGATACATTACGGGAATTTGATCCTCTTTATGTCAACATTACCACTCATCGCAGCGAATATGTGTATCGCGAGTTGGGGGGTGGTTATATGAACGTAATCGTTATCGGCGGCGTCCGGGTACGGTGGCGGTGGCTGCGGCTATACATAATAAATATGATATCACTGTTGTGCCGCATATTTTGTGCAGTGGGTTTTCACGTGAAGACACGGAATATATATTGCTTGATTTGCAATTTTTAGGTATTACTAATCTGTTGGTACTCCGGGGAGACAAGGCAAAAGATGAATCTTCTTTTGTTCCCGAGAAAAACGGTTATGCCCATGCTTTGGAGTTGGAAGAGCAGATTAATGCTTTTAATGAAGGAAAATTTATTGATGGAACACCTATTCAGGCTCCTTTAACTCCTTTTCGTTATGGTGTGGCAGGTTATCCGGAGAAGCATGAGGAATCTCCTAATATAGAACAAGATTTATATTGGTTAAAAAAGAAAGTGGAAGCCGGAGCCGATTATGTAGTGACACAAATGTTTTATGATAACCAAAAATACGTTGCCTTCGTGGAGCGTGCAAGAAAAGAGGGGATTAATGTTCCTATCGTACCGGGTATCAAACCTTTTTCCAAACTATCACAGCTTAGCGTTATTCCCAAAACGTTCAATGTGGATTTACCACAGGAACTGGTCGTGGAAGCAATAAAATGCAAGGATGATAAAGAAGCGCGTGCATTAGGCATAGAGTGGTGTGTCAATCAATGCCGGGAACTGATAGCATATGGAGTTCCGGGAATACATTTTTATACAGTGGGTGCGGTGGAGAATGTGAAAGAGGTGGCGGCAGCTGTTTATTGATAGTCTTTAATGGAAATGTTTCTGTCAGACCATTTATTGCTCCGTATCTTAATGGGTTTAAGATGCGGAGCAAAATATATTTTGTAAATGGGTTATAAGTCATCTTCCAAAGCTGTACTTTTGGCATAAGCCGTACTCTTTGCTTCAAAAAAATCAGTCTTTACCATATTGGCATTAGAATATTGAGATACCCAGTGCATGCTTTCCGGCTCTTTATGGTTTTCTTCGTACAGAGGGCCAAAACCTAAACTACTCCAACGGAGATTGCCTAAATATTGAATATAATCTTCTATCATTTTCCGGTTGAGTCCCTGTATATTGTCTCCTATCACATATTGTCCCCATTCTATTTCCTGCTTGACCCCCTCACGCATCATGTATTCATATATTTTTACTTTATCGGGAGTGAATAAATCCGGTTCTTCTTTCTTTAATTCCAGAATAATGTTGCGGAATAACCACAGATGCGTGTTTTCATCTCGATTGATATATCGGATTTCTTGTGCGGAACCTGACATTTTTCCATTACGGCTCAAGTTATAGAAAAACATGAATCCGCTATAGAAATAGATTCCTTCCAATATATAATTGGCGATAAGGGTTTTCATCAATGTGAATCCATCCTGACTTTCCTGGAATTCGTTATAGCAATTGCCTATAAAAGTATTTCTTTTCAGCAGGTGTTCGTCTGTCCTCCATTGGTAAAGGATCTCGTTACGCTTTTCGGGGCTACAGATAGAATCCAGCATGTAACTGTAGCTTTGGCTGTGTACACATTCCTGAAAGGCTTGGATATGGAGGCATAGATTAACTTCATTGGCTGTGATGTATTCGCTGATGGTGGGCAGATTATTGCTTTGTAAAGAATCAAGGAACACTAAAAAACTCAGGATTTTATCATAGGCGGTGCGTTCTGCCTGGTCCAGGTGAGGATAATCCTTGGTATCTTGGGTGAGATTGATTTCTTCGGGAATCCAAAAATTATTCATAGCCTGACGATACCAGTCACTAACCCATTTATAGCGCATATTATTGAAATCATTCAAATTGGTGGTGTTTCCTCCAATCATTCTTCTGTGCCGGAGGTCGGTATCTCCCTCAGGATTGAAAAGGGCATTCTTTTTTAATTTTATTGTATTCATGATTTATTGTTGTTTTATATTCTGTCTTCTTGTTTTACTGCTAACTCAAGGCTGTATATTAAAAATAAATTTGTTATTCATTCCTTGTAGGGGCGCAATACTTGCGCCCCTACAAGGAATGTTTTAGCATGACAATTCAGTACTGGAGTGTTTACGAAAAGATCAGGAGGCACAGCTTTCACATTCTTCTACTTCCAACGATTTGCTACGGACATAATATATTGTTTTTACGCCACATTCCCATGCCAGCAAATACAGGTTTAATACTTGTCTCAGGGTAAATTCATTGGTAATGTATAGATTCAGACTTTGCGCCTGGTCTATATGTAACTGCCGGATCCCTGCGGCACGGATACTCCATGTCTGATCTATCAGATAAGCACTTTTATATATCCAATAGGTCTTATCGGACAATGCCGGTGCAACACGTGGCAGCATGGCTCCTTTCTTTTCTTCCAAGAAGAAACGTTTCATTACCGGATCTGTTCCGGCAGTGGTTCCGGCAATGATACTGGTGCTGCTGGTGGGGGCAATGGCAAGAAGATAGGCATTTCTCATTCCTTGTGTGGAAACTTTTACAGCCAATGCTTTCCATTCTGGCGAATTGTAGCCCCGTTTTATAAAATAAGCTCCGGTCTGCCAGTCGCTACCTTCAAAATAATGATAGGATCCTTTTTCTTTTGCCAGTTCGCTACTTGCTGCTATAGCAGCATAGTTGATACGTTCGAAAACTTTATCCATAAAATTGAGATGTTCCTCGCTTTCCCAACGAATACCGCGAACAGCAAGAGCATGATGATAACCGCTGACTCCCAAGCCGATACTGCGGTAGCATGATTGGTAATCTGAGCGAAAGGAATCGGATAAAAGTTCAGTTCAATCACATTATCCAATGCCCGTACTACAGTTGCCACCTTTTCTTTCATTTGTTTTTCATCTTCCAAGGGCAAATGTCCTAATGAAAGGCTGGCAAGATTACATACCACAAAGTCTCCGGGCCGGATAGTTTTGACTACCACTGTATCACCATCTTCCGTACATATCTCTGTAGAGACTGTTTCAATGGAGGACATGTTTTGTGCTATTTCCGTGCAAAGATTGGAGCAATAAATGATCCCCCGGTGTGCATTGGGATTGGCACGGTTCACGGTGTCACGATTGAATGTAAAGGGAGTACCTGTTTCTACAGCCGAACGTAGTACCAGTCTGACGATATCTTTGATGCTCATACAGCGCTTGGAGAGTCGGGAGTCATTTACGCAATCCATGTATTTCTGTTCCCATTCCTTTCCGTAGTAGTCTTCCAGACAGTATCCTTTGACGGTCATTATTTCATTGGGACAGAATAAATACCATTGCTGGTTTAAATCCTGTTTCGCCATACGCCAGAATAAGTCCGGATAGCATACGGCAGGGAAGATGTCGTGCGCTTTCATCCGGTCATCTCCATTATTGGTCCGGAGTTGCAGAAACTCAGGCAAGTCTTTGTGCCATACATCCAGATAGACGGCTACGGCTCCCTGACGCATACCTAACTGGTCAACGGCTACAGCAGTGTCATTCACCAGTTTCATCCATCGGATTACACCTCCGGCCACACCTTTGAATCCGCGTATGTTTCCACCTGCGGCACGAACTTTGCCAAAATACATTCCCATTCCTCCTCCAAATTTGCTTACCATCGCAAAATTGTCTAAACTGCGGTAAATGCCTTCCAGACTATCGGGCACTGTATCAATGAAGCAACTGGATAACTGGTGATAAGGTTTTCGGGCATTTGCAGGGTAGGAGTGGCCATTGTGACTTCCAAACGACTTAATATATCATAGAACTTTTTTACCCATTGCAGTCTGTCCTGTTTTTCGGGCATAGCGAGATGAAGGGCAATCCCTAAATACATTTCCTGCACAGATTCCATAGGCTCGTGTGAACGGGTACGGATCAGATAACGCTTGGCAAGCAGATCCAGTCCTGAATAATTGAAAAGCTTGTCACGTTCAGGACACATGAAGCCAGCTGCCGTTTCTATCTCTTGTGGAGTATAGGAGGCTAAGATATAATTACCATACAAACCCTCATCGGTGAGGTAACGTAATTTATCATAAAATGAAAAGATGCCGGCAGCTTCCGCCTGTTCGGTCAGTTTTTTTGTTAATCGGAAATTCAGCAGACGCGCCGCAATGAATTCCCAATCGGGAGTTTCTTGTGTCGTCAGTTCTACAGCCGCTTTGACAAGTGCCGCCAACCGTTCCCCGGGTGTCATATCCGGTTTACAGAAACTTGTGAATTTCTCTGCGAGAAGGGTTAGACTATATTCCTTCCCGGAGAAGTCTTTTTGTATCTCTTTTAGTATATTTGATATAGTATCATCACCGGTTCCAGTAATGATTTGGCTAAGAGCTTTTCTTCTTTCTGTGCGTTGCCAACGGTAAAGTATATAGTTTTTGGCTTCTGCATAAAAGCCATGTTCCATCAAACTACGTTCCACTTCGTCCTGAATGCGTTCTACACTACGATTTGCTTCGTTTTGATGCAGAAATAGTTCCACTTCGTCTACTATGGTGTAGACAGCTTCATCTGTTATTTCTTTTTGGGTACTGGCAAAGCTTTTCCGTATGGCAACGGCTATTTTTTCTCTGTCGTAGGATTCTGTTGCCCCATTCCTTTTAATTATTTGCATGAGATGCTGTTGGTATGAATTATTGTATCTTTTCGTACCGCTTCCCTAACCCCACGAGTAGAAACGGCCTTTGATGAATGGCAGGTCTTCTGACTGGCTCCTCATTTCCGATGCCTTCCCGCGTTCTCGTTATGTGGAGTCAGGCAGTGGCAATAGGTACATATCGGAAATTTTATCGGAGTTTCACAGCAGCGGGACTGTCCGGGATTTACACCCGATTCCCTTTTAATCCGGATAGAGGACATCTATTCGGAACCGATTCGGGAACAAAGATAATGGAAATTGGAATTATTACAGCATTGAGTTAGTTTAAAAATCAGAAATGATTTATAAAAGTTGGATGGTATTAAACATTTTGGACAAGTTCTACTACCATGCTTCCAAGCAGCACAGCTACTATTGTTATGAGTAACCAATTGATATACTTGCTTTTCGATCTCGTTTTTTCTTTTTCTGAATGACACTGATTTTTACCATATAACCGAATGATTCCCCAATGCGATTGGCACTGCGTATCACTCGTGAAGTATGTACACCACATCCCATCATGTGAGCGGAATATTCAGAAATAAATCCACTGACATCTATCAAAGTTTCGGCTGTCTTATCCATTTAAATGAAGTTATGTTTTTCTTTTTTTAGAATCCATAGACACGACATGGCTTTCCAGTGGAAGGCATTTCCTTGTCAATTTCAATCTTTAATTTTTTTATATTCAATATTTCTTCTCCTTCAAGCATCAGGCACATAATAAGAAAACAACCGTTTTTCTCACATTCCATATCGAATAACCGGTGTTGTGAAAACATGCCTAACCCATGTGAGTCAATAAGAATAAACTTTGGATGGTTATAAAGTAATGCAGCCAGAGAGTCCCAATTAAGCTTCATGTCAAACATAAAGAAGTCTTTGGTTGCATAGTCGTTGGTTGCCATATTGCCGGTATATAAAACCAATGCTTTACCTTCTATGTCCAAGTTATTAAAGTATTCGTCGGCTGGTAGTCCGTTCCGACAATCTACCACGACGGCATCTGTTACATATTCTTTATAGCGGGGAGCTTCCATATAGCAATCCATGTGGGTGCCGATGTGTCCGAGGCGTTCCGTTTCTTTGGCATCAAGTTCGAACTGTGCCAAATCTTCATCACTTAACTGTAAATGTAGTTCTTTGGTAATCGTTTCTTGTTGGTACATATTTAAAGAATTTTAAAGTTTAACCTAATGAGAGTATCAATAATTGAGCCGTAAGTACGCGTAGGAACATAGCAAGCGGATATACGGTGGCATATCCCACGGCCGGAGCGTCACATGAAGTCAGATCATTGGAATAGGCGAGGGCAGGCGGATTAGTATTTGCTCCTGATAATACACCAATAAGGGTATAATAGTTTAATTTACAGGCATAACGCCCAATGAGCCCCGTTATGATTAATGGTACGGTCGTAATAATAGCTCCATACATAATCCAAATATATCCACCTTCATTTACAATTGTCTCTATAAAATCTTTCCCGGCTCCCAACCCTACACAAGCTAGGAATAAGGAAATCCCGATTTCTCTTATCATCAAGTTAGCACTCATCGTGGTGTATGTAATCATTTTATATTGAGGACCGAAACGACTGATAAGAATGGATACAATAAGCGGTCCACCTGCTAGACCAAGTTTTACTGGTTGTGGAATACCTGGAAACATAAATGGAATACTTCCCAAGATACATCCTAATGCGATGCCGAAAAAAATGGGGATAAGATTGGGATGATTCAGTCTCTTCATGGAGTTTCCCAAAACCTTTTCGGCATGAGTGACAGCAAGTTCACTACCAACTATAGTTACACGGTCGCCCATTTGCAACTGTAAATGTGGGGAGGCTACCAAGTCTACTCCTGAACGGTTGATACGGGTGATGCCCGCACCGAAGTTATTTCGTATCTTAAGTTGTGAGAGCATTTTTCCATTTAACTCAGGCTTTGTTATCAAAATGCGGCGTGAGATAAGTTTCTTGTTTAACTGTTCCCATTCCATTTCTACCTGTTTGCCAAAAAATACTGTAATCGCTTCAATGTCAATAGGGTTCGAGATAACCAGAATCTTGTCATCAATATGTAATATCGTTTCTGAATTTACTAGTTCCACTTCCTGTTGTCCGTCATGATGGCGTATGCGCGAAATGACGAAGTTGCGGTTTACCAAAGGACGTATTTCCTTAATGGTCTTCCCATGTATTGCTTCATTTTTTATCTCTAATGTAACGGGGTGTACGGTCAGTTCCTGTAAATGTCCCAATCCTTTTTCGGCATCAGCTTCTTCTTGTGATGTTTTGATATTAAGAATGTATTTCAGTGCAAGCAATGAGAGAATGGCACCAACCACCCCCAAGGGATAGGCAACAGCATATCCCATCGCAATCTCCGGTGCATCTATGCCATTTAAATCACTATTTGCCTGTTGGGCGGCACCAAGGCCGGGAGTATTGGTAACAGCACCAGAGAGAATGCCGACCATGGTGGTTATGGGAGTTCCGGTAGTAAAATGTAAAATGATAGTAATGACTACACTGATAAAAATAGCCCCCATAGCCAACATGTTCAGCGTAAATCCTCCTTTCTTAAAGGCTGAGAAGAAACCGGGACCCACCTGCAAACCAATGGAATAGACGAACAAAATAAGACCGAATTCTTTTAGAAAATGTAGCAGGTGTTCATCCAGATTCAGATTGAAATGGCCGAATACGATACCGACAAAAAGAATCCATGTGACACCAAGTGAGATGCCGGATATTTTTATTTTACCCAGCATAATTCCAAAGGCGATAACTAGTGACAGAATGAGTACGGAGTGTGCTACACCTCCGCCCCAAAGATTGGGATATCCTTCAAAGAGGTTTTTAAGAAGTTCCATAGTATTAAGAAATATATTTATTTTTAACTAAGTCATCATTTTATATTTAAAATTTCCCATCATGTGGGTTGGTAAAAGTATCCCCGGAAAAATCACTTCTGCGGGGATACACACACATTGAACAATTACAACGGCATATTGCCGTGCTTTTTAGGCGGATTGCTTTGGTTTTTGTTGTGACACATTTCCAAAGCCTGAATGAGTTTATAGCGGGTGTCACGGGGCATAATCACTTCATCAATCAAGCCGCGTTCTGCCG
>ENA-OQCK01000499-OQCK01000499.1-human-gut-metagenome-genome-assembly--contig:-NODE-499-length-21033-cov-3.188989_pt1 | contig 21033 bp, 27 predicted proteins | sample MGYA00242498_ERZ504578 | MGnify/ENA primary metagenome ERZ504578 (study PRJEB26092, sample SAMD00036229) | human gut metagenome | host: Homo sapiens | study: EMG produced TPA metagenomics assembly of...
TCCACAACCTCATATGTACCCCTTATGACATCACTGCCATTGACTGTAAAACTGAATATATCTGGATTTAATGCATATCCGTTTGGCGCCTTTGTTTCCCGGAAGGTGTATGTACCATTTCGGGCCTTCTTATGCGGAACGTTCCTGTGCTGTCGCTGACAGAGGTACCGATTGCCCGCCCGTCTGGTCATAAAATGTGAATTCCGCCCCCTGGAGTACCTTTCCGGAAACATCTGTTTTCTTAAATGTAATGTACTCCACCTTTGGTCTTGGTCTGTTGCCTCCGCCGGATGAGGATGCTGTCCGGTTCTCAAACCGGAATACCTGAATCATATTGTGCAATACCTTATCATCCCCCCGGCCCATTTCCGGTCCCTCTGTCCCGGTCCAGTCCTTTACCACAATCTCCTGATCCTCAGTCCTCTCATATCCGGATGGGGCCTGAAGTTCATGATGATATATGTGCCCGGTTTCAATCCGTAAAAACGCTGTCCGCTACCTGCCTCGGATGTCCACTCCCGGACCACCGTTCCGTCAGACTTATCAATGAGCTGCAATCTGGCGCCTCCCAGCAGGTTTCCTGTTTCCGCCGACGTCTTTTCCACATCTACGATGGTTGTATAATTGCGCATAACCAGACGGGGAATCTCGGTCATTCCGTCCCTTATAGTAAATTCGACGGGAGTTTCCTGCAGTTCATATCCCTCAGGCGCTTTCACCTCAACCAGACGGTATTCTCCTGCACTCAGATTCTTTGTATAATGCCCCTGCCTGCCGGTTGTCCATTCTTCCGCTGTCTCCCATCCTGATTCCGTCCTGCGCTCGATTCTGAGTACTGCGCCTTCCAGCATTTCCTCTGTATTACCTGACAGCTTGTCCGTAACTACCGGTTGGTGTCGTTGGCGGGGTTATATTCACAGACAATGATGTCTGTCAGCTCATTCCTGTAATGAAATTGGAATTCATACGGTTCAATGGTCAGCATGTGCGGGGGCTGCCTTTGTCTCACTGCACACATAGGTATAGGGTTTAAAATTCCCATCCCGGTCCACATAGCCAATGGGTTGTGGACCAAACTGAGCCTGTCCCTGCTGGTCCGTGGTTACGGTACCGCATATGGAGCCCGTTGTCTGGTTCACCAGGCAAAACTCTGCTCCCTGCAGTTTTTCATCCGGCTGGTCCGAATCACTTTTTATAATACGGAGAATTCCATCTGGGATTTCATCTGTCATTTCTGTTTTTTGCAGTATCCGGCTGTCCGTAATAGTAAAGGGAATATCTACCGACTGCAGAAATCCGTACGGAGTTGTTATCTCCCTGAGGATATATTCACCTTCCGGGATGTACTCCAATATATGAGGTTTTAAATCCCCTGGCTGAAAACCTGGCGGGATAAGCCCTTGGTACTCATCCTCCTCCGTGTACCTTCCGTCCAGTCCCGAAATCCAGACCGCCTCAATATCCTGATATTGTCCATCTTCTGAGGGTTGGTGGAGCACAAGAGGCATTTCCGATACATTTCCCCTTTCATCCACCGGATAAATGGCAAGTTTTGCACCGTTTACCTCCTTACCGCCGGTGATATCCACCTTGGAGACCTCCAGTTCAAGCGGCTTATCCCCCATCTTAAAATATTGTATCTCTTTCAAGTGTCCTTTTTCTTCTATATTAATAAGTATGGGGTCCGCTGTGGCATAGCCTCAGGATTTTCTGTCTCTGCCAGCACATAATTTCCTACAGGCAGATACTCCAGGCGCACGGTCCCTTGCTCCGTATAATAATACCGTCCCTGATATGTGCCGGGAATCTCCCGGAAATCATAATCATACTTTATGATTGGATGATTTCCGCCTGCGTCCGGGACCACGCGGCCTGTGGCCGCCACCTCCTGACCATCCTTATATGTAGCGGCCCGGAATGTGAATATCCTTCCCGTTTCATCGTACCTGGGAATTCCATTTTCCAGCACCGGAAATCCCTTTTCATCCAGTATTGGACGGTATAAGGTCAGGTACGCTTCGCTGTCCCCGTAGATTACATCACCATTTCTTGTGTCGTATTTCAGAATATCAATGGACGTAAAATCATCCTCCATCTCAAAGCTCTGAACATCCCCTGTTTCCAGTACGTCAATATTCACCGCCTCTGACTGAACATATCCCTGTTCATAAGGACAAATGGTTTCCTCCAGTACATAATATCCAACTGGAATGTGGTCAATCCAATGGGGTTCTGTTGTCGTTACAGGTTCCCCGTGTTCATCCATCTTCATGTTTCCGTTATCATCGTACTGGTATCCGCTTATCCATGAGGCATAGACCTGGCCTTTTTTTGTATATGCCATCCTGCTCCTTAAGGGGGCTTCCGTCACTGTCCAGACCGGCCCGGTACAGGGTCATGACCGCTCCTCTTACCTCCTTCTGGGTCCGCACATCCAGCTTCGCAAAGGCAGTTTTGGTAAATTCATTCTGCATGAAATATTTCTGTACCTCGTCTGTGTCCCTGAGTATAAGCCCCATATGCCTGGCCTGGATATATCCCTGATCATAGGGGACGCCCTGCTCTTCAAGTATATAGGCGCCAAAGGGCAGGCGGGCAATCGAATGTCCGGCGCCGGACGTTTCCGGATTTCCGTAAGAGTCCATGCTGTTGTCTGTTGTCCAGGACTCATCCTTTGCCGCTACGTTTTTGCCTGTATAATAGATGGGCAGTCCATTTTCATCATCCACTGTTGTTTTATTCTCATAAATCGTCTGTCCATTTTCATCCTTCCGTACCTGTATGGATTTGACCAGTATCTTATTTCCCTCATCATCCACTGTGTATGCCAGCATACGTCCATAGTCATCATAGACATATGCCATGCCGGTGACGGAATCCGCGAAACACAGCGGATTCCCTTTTTATCCAGCACCAGCAGCTCTCCCGTATCCGGGTCTTCCCTGGTATCCACCTGATTCAAATCATAGAAATACAGATTTACCGGGCCATTATCCACAATGACGGTATCCCACACATTCCACGAGGCCTTATGTGTTTTCATGGCGTTACCCGGACTGTTTTCCTCACCAACCACACGTATTTCCTTATGAGTACCGGTATTTGTATCCGTAATCCCCGTTACCCTGCCGTCCTTGACAGTAGCGCTTACGCCCTTATAGACATGTTCCCCCGTTTTTTCAATTTCCATGGCATGGTACAGGGACAATCCTGCGCCGGATACGGAAATGTCAAAGCGGATTCCCCTGCCTGAAAAGGTACCGTCTGGCAGATACAGCGGTTTTACGCCGGGCATGGCCTTTAGCGCCTTTTCCGTCCCCTCCGCTATATGTTCTGAGTATTCGTCAAATGGCTTAGTCACATCCCCATCCCACTGCATGGTTTCCGGATTGTAAACAATATCTCTCACATCCCCCGTTCCTCGAGCTTTTCCTTACGGCCGCTTACCTTATAAGCCAACCGGTCCCCGGCGTCATTGACCGTGACATTTTCCTCAAAACCTCCGCTTGTTTCCGCCATGCCCTGTGCATCGGTCTTCTGAAGGATGTTCTGGTTTCCCACCAGGGAATCCCCGTCCTCCACTTTATGAATTTCCATCCTGGAAGGATAGTCCTCCACCTTTATCCGGCTGACAGTCCGGGTCCGGACTTATTGGTACTGCCGGCCACTGGAATGGCATACTGGTATTTCACAGCCGTATCCTCTTCCCATCCATCCGTGGTTCCGTCCGTATTTCTTTTTTCCCTGTAAAACGATACGCTGTCCGCGTACACTTCAAACGCCACCGGACGCTCTTTACATACCCTCTCGGGGCCTGGATCTCCACCAGCACATAGGCACCTGCTCCCAACGGCTTATAAGTCTCAATGTATCCCACCGGCACCTTTTTCACCTGACCGTCTATAACTATTTCCCTGATTGTGGAGTATGCCTTGAAAATTCCTGTCTCATTCCCCTCCTGGTCCTCCTGCCTAATCAGCTGGCTTTCATCATACTGCGGGATCCCTTCCTTATCCAGACGCACAGGCAGGTCGTCCCTACTCCCATTATTCTTACCTACTCTCGGATACAGAATCCTCTTCCCGTCTGCATCCGTCACGGGATTTCCCCTCCAGTCCACAGCCTCGCCGTACAGCACATTTCCGGACCCTGCGACCGTGCTCATTCCCTTTTTCTCCACATCCCTTTTAGCCGCATATATCTTAAACAATGCGCCGTCATGGATAATGGAATCGCCTGTCTCGGAATCCAGCTTCTCAATACGAAGTCTGGAATTATAATACTCGTCCTCAAAATCCTCCTGGGCAAAGGCCACGAAATTAAAATCCCCGCCAGTTCCGGAGGGAATCAGAGTCTCCACATTTCCCGTGTCCGGATTGATTCTGTCCACCGCGGGAGGCAGCACGGTCCACGGAACCAGCATAGAGGCAAATTTACCGTCTATGGCTGTCCGCATCCCTTTCATCGTTGCCACCTGGTCCCTGACTTCCAGCTGTCCGTCTGCTGTTTCATATCCGTCATAGACCACCCCGTACATAATTCCGGCGTCTTCGCTCTGGGAGGTATATCCGGCATAATATCCCTTTACGGCATTATTTCCGCCATCCATATATTCTTCTTCATAGGGTGCTTGGGATGTCAGGCTGCGGCCCGGCCGCACATCCTTATCCAGGCCGTATTTATATATCTCGAATCCTCCATCCTGTCCATTGGCCTGTATGATATGGGTCTCCTCATTGAAACGTATCTTATATTTGCGGATCAGGTCTTCCGGCGTATCCGTGCTGTCATACCGGAAATAGGGACTGCCTGTCTGATAATTGACATCCGCTTCCCCTGTGCCCTCATCCCGGCCGATATCCGGCACAAACGGAAGGGTGATCTCCCTGGGATAGTCCCTGGTAAAATGCCGGTTTGCCAGCTCCCTGTCCACGTCCGCGGGAACCTGCTCCACGATGATGTATGTGCCATACGCGAGCATGATGGAATGATTATAATAATCATCCTTCCCATTCCTGGTGTTGCACTGCAGTGTGGTCACATCATTGTCAGCCCCTCCGCCAGCGTCGCTGTCCCAGGCAATGGCCAGCCTGTCATCCAGTCCGGTAAAAACAGACAGATAGCTCCCGGCCTCTTTCACAGCCCGAAGAAGCGCCTTTTCGTAGGCCGCATCGCTGTTAAGTCCAGGTTCCGCCGCAAGAATTTCCATTTTATAGGTATCTATATCATAGTAATCCACAGCAAACTGCCGTATCGCCTCCTGCGGCTTTTTCTCTTTTTCCACCTGCACTGCCGCGTACATGGCGTCAAAGAATTTTGTGTAATCATAGCTTCCATCTTCTTTTGTTTCCAAAAGCCGCTGTCCGTTTCCGTCCTTAGGAGGCAGAAAGATTTTCTGGACATCTCCTTTAAAATCCGCTGTCCCTATATCTTCTGAAATGATGCTGCCAGCGCTGTCCACAAAGATATTTTCCAGATTACTCTTCAGATATGCCTTGAATTTAAACTGACTCAGCAGCTTTGCGCCCTGGGAACTGCCGTCTCCCTTAAATAAACCCAGCAGCACGGTCAGCGGGTCGTTGTGGACAGCTCCGTATGTATTTACGCCGTCATAGGATGACTGGGAAATATCTTTTGTGACCTTTACGGACTGCTTGATGACTCTCTGCAATACCAGCAGCGGACCAGAACCAGTACCGGCTTCCTGCACCGGCTGATTCTGCCCCGGATAATTCAAAGCCTGGAATACTACATAGCTTCCTTCATCCAACGGAGGAACCGCAGCAAAGGCGCTTACCCCGACTCCAGCTATGTCTGTCAGGTACTGGCTGTAAGGCAATTCCTCCCCTTCCCAGTCAATGGATTTCTCTTTTGTCACCACCCGGAATTCCGTATATACCGGCTCTGTCCTGTCACTCCAGTCCATGGAATTCTCCACATGAATCACATAGCTCCCCGTAGCCCCATCATAAACAGCAGAAACCGGCTCCAGCTTATCTGTTTCATATGTTTCTGTTCTGTCTTCATACTCATAGACACGCTCCAGGAGAGGAATGGGATTCCCCTCCCTGTCAAGGACAATATCCCCTTCTCTGTAAGTCTCATACAGCGGCTGATACACTGTTTCGGCCGCAGCTTCTATATTGCTCCCAAAAGGAATGGCCGTGTTTATTTCCCGTTTTTCTCCTACTGACACAACGGCGCTTTTCAGGCTGTACTCACCCTTTTGATACTCAATCCAGTAACCAACCATCCCGGCCAGCCCCCCTGACACCTCTGCCGTTTTTCGGACATACAGTTTACGGTTCACGGAGTCATAGACCGCGGGGAAGGCGGCATCGGCCAATGAATAATCATGGCGCAGCAAAGCAAAGAAACTACCCTCCATCTCATATATATCCTCCACAGACCCGCAGTCAAAGAAGTTATGGACCGTATACCAATCCATGATTTCCTCTGCCGCCTGTGCGTTGGTCTGGCCCGAAAGCCGGATTTTTGTCCACGGCGAAGTGTCTGAAACCGGTCTGTATCCAATCTGTTCCAACATGCCATTAATCTGTTCTGACAGATAATGTGGTTCAATTGCCTGTCCCCATTTACTCATATCAGCCGGTATAGCCGTACCGCTGGGATATGGGGCTGTCCTGAAACGGTAGGGCAGGGTCTCCCCACAGGAACCCGCTCCTCCGTGCCACTGCCCGTAGCAGTATCCGACCGGATAATGGGATTACCGTCAGTCCCAATCTTATACTCACCTCCTTTTGCCGTCTGATAGACAGGGCGGCCCTGGTCATCTACTTTCATCTGAAGGGAACTTCCCAAAACCGCCCTGTACGTTTTTGTCTCTGTTTCTGTTTTTATTTCATAAAATTCTGCCCCTTGGGGATATCCGGTCAGGGTGATATCATATCCATTTTCAGTTTTGTAGCTCTCTACAATAAAATCATTCCAGGAGCCGTCTGCATCCATGGAATTATAATCGGACAAGCCGCCTGATATGCGGGCCTGTCCGGCCTCATGTATCCTGCTGACCGCATCCTGAGTCCGGTTGCTTTCCTTTAAGGAAATGCCGCTGACAGACAATTCATATCCCTCTGACCTGCTAAGCTCCATAACATAATAGCTGCCCATAATAAGGGGCCGCCCAATCCACTGTTCTCCATTTAAAGACACATAGTCGGGATAAACATCTGTGCCGAATCCCTGGTCCGATGAGGTGATGGACGAACCATTATAAAGATTTTCAGGTCCGGCGCATTCTCCGGTGATATTATGTTCCCGTCATCATCCAGCCTGGACCCTGGTTTTTCCGTGTATGCCAGGAAAGAGGCATTTCCCTGTTTATCCGTGGCGGCTACGGCTGTCAAATCATTCTGGTTATAAACAGTACCTGATTTGCCATCCGGGTGAATGATATCCTGGGCCGCAAACAGGCCATAGACAGCGCCCTCCAGTGTGGCATCCCCCTGAGTCAGTCCGTAACTTCTGTCCCCGTCCGCGCGGTGCAGCTCTAAATCCCTTTTATTGATGTGCAGCCTGCCCTCTGTCCGATGATTCCAGACCTTAAAGGTGTAGAGTATAGCATCCGGTTCCCCATAGCCCGATACATCCATGGATCCCAGGTCATCGTCCATAAACGACGGCAGGGACACGGTTATGGAGTCGTCGTCATCCTCTTCTCCTGAAAACAGGGACCTGATAAACCGCACTGCACGGTTTTCTTCCCCATCCGGTTCTCCGGTATCTTTCTCAGTGTCTTCCAGGAAATATTCAATTTCAACCGCGCCATAGGATGGTGAGACTGGCTTTCTGGCATATTCATATTCTTCATATATTTCACTTTGAACGCCATCCTCTCCATCCCTATCACCTTGAACGGCTCTGCTCTGATTTTCTTTATCAGAATTCCTCTCAGCTTCATCCCGGATATCCGCCCGTATCTGTGGTGTTGTCTTTTATCTCCTGCATATCCTTATCTGTGCTGTTATCTGTGTCCTCATCTATATTTTCCCTTGCAATGCCGATTTTCTGAGTTTCCGTATCTTCTGGTTTCTTCTGGGTTTGATGTTTGAAATTATCTGTGTGTGCTTCCGATGAAATGCCGGAAAATAGAATGGTTCTCCCATGTCCTGATTTTAATAGATTTGGTGGTGCGGACACCGGCGATTTGGCCTGAAGATTCCCGTTTTTATCCGCCTCACTTTCCTGACTTTCATTGCCGGGCTCACCCTGACCCCCGTTTCCGGGTGTGCCTTCATCCTCCCTTGTGTTCCATCTCCATCCTCCTGTTCCCCCGCACTGCCGGAAGCATCTTCCTGCTCCTGAGAAATACCACCGTCAACGGTTTCCTTTAACGGAACATCTGCCTTCTTCTTTTCCTTCTTTTCTCCCAATAGGCTGAATATACTGCGCTGTTCCTCAAGCTCCATCTCCTGACCATCCGGAACCGGATATTTGTAAGACCTTCTTTCTCCCATTGCCGCCACATACGTGTATACAGGCTCAATTGCCTTTCCCACAAACGAGCTGGGCCTATATACAGCTGACCGGGCATTTCCTCCCGCCTGGGCGGATGACAGCAGGACATTTTCTATCTCCTTATCATCGTTGTGCTTTCCGTGGAGAATATATCCTGTCCGCGCCGTCTTTTCCTGTAAATGATAACTGTACTCCAATTCTATGAACCGTTCATATGTCTCATCCTGTCCGCCAGCATGGCTTCCATAGCCGATATGTCCTGTTCACGGTTATCCTCATCATGGTTCGGGGCATGGAAATCGCATGTGGCTGCGCACAATTCCTGTTCTGCCCTCCACTGCCCGCGAAGCCGGTCATTTTCCTCATCACAGCTGCAATCCTCATCCTCCTCGTGGTCGCATTCAATCCATTCCGGGGCAGGATGGCCCATGCAGTATGTTTTGCTGTAATTATAATATCTGGCATCGCTGTGCCTGGCATATCCATCTGTATCCGTGGCCAGGATGTCACAGATATAATTGTTTTCCGGCTCCGGCGACATGCAGTTTATATAGACCTGTCCGCTGGTCCCATCCGGTTCGCCTTCCTCATACCCCTGCTCATTTACCTGGGAAAAATCAAAATCTTCCCACACGTTGAATACAGTTCCCTCTAGCGGCTGATTCGTCTCAGCACAATATTTCTCCAAATCGATGTTATAGGTGCTCTCAAATGTTTCAGAATGGCGGTATAACTCCAAATTACCGCTGCCGCCATGACCGCATCTGTTCCAACTGAAAAGGAGACAGATGCCATGGGGCGGTTAAAATCCAGCATCCCAACTGCTTCTGAAAGTTTTCGGAAGCGGCCGGGTAAATATATAAGCGTAAAAGCGGTTTTCGATTCCCTGGATTTGTGCAGACTCAATTGTTCCCTGGGGTTCCTGTTTTCCATTGTACTGAAATGTCACACTTCTGCCATCCGGCGCCAGTTGATATGACCACTGATTATCCGGAAAGGACCAGGAAGTGCTCTGAAGCTGCGGACAGCTGCTGATATCCAATGTTAGCTCATAATGTCCGTCTTTCAGGACCATTTTCTGGACAGAACCAGCCACGCAGGCAGTAAAGAACTGCCCGTACCATTATACTCGGCTTCCCCTTCCAGGATGTGGGCTTCATTTCCTCAAAATAGGCCATAACCATGGGATCCCCATTCATTACTGCCTGGAACTTTTCCATGGCCTGCTTCTGCAATGCCCAGTTATGTTCATATCCATTCATGCATCCCCAGTAATAGACCTGGACGACCCCATAGCGCGCCGGAACATAATAGTTGTCCGATACCAGCCACTCATAGGCAAGCACCATGGCAGATAACGCTCAAACGGCCCAATGACGGGAACCGGCTTCCCCGGCTCCACATAATATTGCTCATATTTCGCCGGACTTCCGTCCGGAAGTTTGCGGCCTTCCTGTATGCATAATGCCGGCAGGCTCCCGCGCCTTCCCCCACCTGGTAAATGTTCATATCCCGGTGTGTCCTTCCAAATGCATTCAGGTTCTTACCCCGGAACACCTGGCGGTATGGGTTCAAATTAATTAGATCCCCGGCTCCGCTGGTGGTCCGTACTGCCGTACATACCAATACTGTTGCAAGAAATAACGCCATCACTCGTTTCAATGTATTCCTTATCCTCATTTTTTCTCCTCCGGTAAAAAAACTTTGCACTACATGCCTCCTCTGTCCCGGCTGCGGGATTTCCCATCCATTACCCAGGCTCCATCGTCATTCCGCCACCAACGCCCGTTGCCAGCCTGCATCCGCTGACCGGCATAAACTGACCGGCATAAACTGACCGGCATAAACCGGCTTTACTGCCATAATTGATAACAGTACCAGCAGGACGGCTGCCATGATACCCGGTCTGAATTTTTTGATATCAATTCTCTCGATGTTTTTCTTTTCGTTATTTTTCTTCCTGTTATTCTTCTTCCTGTTATTCTTCTTCCTGTATCCCTTTGCCCGCCGCTGCCCTTAAGTTTGTTTCTGGCAATTCATCCCTTCACCTGCAGAGATGGGAAATTTCCGCTTCTTCTGTTAAAATGAATATTCCGGGCGCACAAAATAATTTCAAAGCGCGCAAAATAATATGCTTCAATTTTAAAATACATTTAATCTCTCTGATTTTTTCAAGAATATTGAATTACGAACGTGACTGACTACTGATAAACAGCGCTGACTTTAGGAAACTGAGAAACTTACAGATATCATAAAAATACACCTCTATATCCTGAATAACACACGAAAACACACACCACCACCTTTTTCAATTATTCCTGCGTGAAAAACGACCGAACCAGCCAAATGACCATAAAACTGCAAATAAGAATCCTGCACAGAGATTTCCATGCGATTTTATATAGAATACCATATATACCCTTAAAACGTCAATACCCAACTCTTTTTCTTTCTCTCCTGTTTCCATAGCCCTCTTTCCGTTGAATAAATGTAATAATAAATTCCGTTATTTTTTCAAATGGAAATTAACTCCCCTGCCTGCCCGCCTCCAGCTATTGACAAAGAGCCAAAAAGCCGGCATCCAGGGTGTTCTGTCCGCTACAGACAGTCCCCGGATACCGGCTCTCTACATTTCAGATTCCATATTACTTATTTATTTCCATTGAGATACTCATCGATTCCTCTTGCACCTGCGCGGCCTGCCTCCATGGCAAGGATTACGGTTGCAGCGCCTGTTACGGCATCGCCGCCTGCATATACGCCTTCCTTGGTGGTCTTGCCGTTGCTCTCATCTGCAATGATACATTTCCACTTGTTGGTCTCAAGGCCCTCTGTGGTGGAAGATATAAGTGGGTTTGGTGAGGTTCCAAGGGACATGATGACAGCGTCCACGTCGATGGTGTAATCAGATCCGGCAACCTCTACCGGTCTGCGGCGGCCTGATGCATCCGGCTCGCCTAATTCCATCTTGCGCACTACCATTCCCTTAACCCAGCCGTTGTCGTCGGTCAGAATCTCTACCGGATTGGTCAGCAGGTTGAAGATGATTCCCTCTTCCTTGGCATGATGTACTTCCTCCACACGGCAGGCAGCTCGGCTTCACTTCTTCTGTACACTATATGCACCTCCGCACCCAGACGAAGTGCTGTTCTGGCAGCATCCATGGCAACATTTCCGCCGCCTACAACCGCCACCTTCTTGCCCAGGTAGATTGGCGTATCGTAATCATCGCGGAAGCCTTCATCAGGTTGCTTCTGGTCAGATACTCGTTAGCGGAGAATACGCCGTTGGCGTTCTCGCCCGGAATTCCCATAAACTTGGGAAGTCCTGCGCCGGAACCGATGAATACGGCCTTATAGCCTTCCTCATCCATCAGTCGTCTATGGTCACGGATTTTCCGATGATAACATTGGTCTCAATCTTAACGCCCAGCTTCCTTACGTTGTCGATTTCAGGCCGTACTACGCCGGACTTGGGAAGACGGAATTCAGGAATTCCGTATGTAAGCACGCCGCCTGGCTCATGAAGGGCTTCAAAAATGGTTACTTCGTATCCCATCTTTGCGAGGTCGCCCGCGCAGGTAAGTCCTGCAGGGCCGGAACCGATTACAGCTACCTTGATGCCGTTGGTTTTCTCCGGCTTAGCCGGTACGAATCCGTTTTCCCTGGACCAGTCCGCCACGAAACGCTCCAGTTTTCCGATGGAGATAGGCTCGCCTTTGATGCCGCGGATACATTTACCCTCGCACTGGCTCTCCTGCGGGCATACACGTCCGCATACTGCTGGCAGGGCGCTGGATTCTGCTATGGTATTTGCCGCATCCTCAAATTTTCCTTCTTTTACTTCTGCAATGAACTTTGGAATGTTGATGGCAACCGGGCATCCCTGGATACATTTGGCATTCTTACAGTTAATGCAGCGGGAAGCTTCTTCCTGTGCCTCTTCCTGGTTATATCCCAGACATACTTCCTTGAAATTCGTTGCCCTTTCCTTTGGGTCCTGTTCTTACGGGTATCTTCTTTAATACGTCCATTATTCCTCACCTCCGCAGTTTCCGCATCCGCCGTGATGGGTAGTCCCCTCACGCAGCCGTAAGATGGCCCTGCCTCTTCTGTCTTGTACATCTGCTGGCGCTTCATAGCCTGGTCAAAATCTACCAGATGGCCGTCAAACTCAGGTCCGTCCACACATGCGAACTTCACTTCCCCGCCAACGCTTACACGGCAGGCGCCGCACATTCCTGTACCGTCCACCATGATTGGGTTCATGCTGACGATGGTTGGTATTCCCAGCTCCTTGGTGAGCCTGCAGACAAATTTCATCATAATCATAGGTCCGATGGCAACGCAGACATCGTACTTCTTGCCCTGGTTCTCCACCAAATCCTTAACAACGTCGGTTACCATGCCCTTGCGTACATAGGAACCGTCATCTGTGGTAATATAGAGGTTTCCTGCAACGGATCTCATTTCCTCTTCCAAAATCAGCATATCCTTGGTCTTGGCGCCTTCTACTACATCCACGTCAATGCCGCGCTCTTTCAGCCATTTTACCTGTGGGTAAACAGGCGCGCTTCCCACGCCGCCGGCCACAAAGAGATAACGTCTCTTCTTCACCTCCTCCAGGTCATCCTTCACGAATTCGGAAGGCTGTCCCAGCGGACCTACGAAATCTGCAAAGCTGTCCCCGGCCTTCAGTCCGGCATGCGCTCTGTGGATGCTCCCACAATCTGGAATACTATGGTTATCAGGCCCTTCTCACGGTCGTAGTCACAGATGGTTAACGGGATTCTCTCTCCTGCTTCGTCCATCTTGACAATAACAAATTCGCCTGGTTGACAGGCCCTGGCTATACGCGGTGCTTCCACGTCCATCAGATATATCTTATCTGCCAGGCATTCTGATTTTACAATCTTATACATGGTTCTCCTCCTAGTAATATATACTCGCGTCCTCAGCTGGTGTTTCGCCGCGCGTCCGGACGTGACATTCATTGTTATTCCACCCGTATCCGGTAGCTCTTCTGCCAGTTTTCCCATCCGGGCAACGATATGATTCCCCTTCTTTCCTTCAATTCCCCCTTATATCCATCTGATGCGCAGATACCGTACCATGGTTCCAGACATACAAAGGGATGGGTGGCCTCCATTGTCCATATTCCCAAATACGGGAAATCGCTGCATTCCAACGTCACATAGGGCTTCCATCCACAATCAGGCTTACGCTGCTGACCTGTGCCTCATCAAACATATATGTAAGAGCTGTATCGAAAAATCCTTTTGTCAGCGGCACCCGGCCCTCTGACAGCTTTAAAACTCCCTGAAGTTCTTCCTTCTCATAGCCCTTTGCATTAGGCGCAAGATAATGGAGACAATCCGTAAACCGTCCCTCCCTGCACCCTCTCCGGTTAAATTCAAAGGTGAAATCGTATATGCTCTTCCCTTCCGGCACCTGAAAAGCAGGATGTCCGCCCATCATGAACAGCATCTCTCCCGAATCCGTATTGGTGACCTTCCACATAACCTCGATGGTCCTGCCTTCCAGTCTGTGTCCAATCTCCACCTCAAAATGGAACGGATACTTCTCATATGTCTCCGGCGTGTCCTTCAAACGAAACCAGCATTCGTCCATATCGCAGAGAAGGGGTTCAAAATCCATATCCCTTGCAAAGCCGTGGGGCGTCATGCTGTATTCTTTCCCATCATGACATACGTCCCCCCATAACATTCCCACAAACGGAAAAAGCACAGGTGCGTGTCTGTCCCACACAGACGGTTCAGCGCGCCAAAGCACTTCGCGGTCCGCCTTCTTGTCATAAATCCTGGTAAGTTCTGCACCGTGGCGGGCAACAGTAACTAGAAGCTCATCATTTTCAAGTGTAAATAATGTTCCATCCTGTTTCACTATATATTCCCCCGTTCTCCTGTTTTTTAAGAAGCTTGTGAGAATTTACCCTCGCACAAGCTTTATATTAACATTTTCTGCTTCATGTTACAACCGGTTTTTAAATTTTTCCAAAAATTATTTTCTTTTTTTCAGCGTGTTGAACAATTTTTTTATTGCTCCTTTCTCTGGAACCTCCGGAAGGTATAACAGAGGTCAAAATAAGTCTGTTCATCGCCCTCTTCCGCCAAATACCATCCCTCTTCCTTTTCCAAGTCAGGAAAATATGCATCCCCGTCATAGGTATAATCAATACTGGTCACATGGACCGTTGTACAATAGGGGAGGAACTGCCGGTAAATGCTTTTCCCTCCTATGATATAGATATCACTTTCGTCGTAATTCTCCAGCGTCTTAAGCGCCTCCTCCAGGCTGTGGCAGACTACCGCGCCTTTACCTTATACTGCATATCATGGGTCAGGACAATATTTACCCGGTTTCCAAAGGGCTGCCCTCCCGGCAGTCCCTCCAGGTCCTGCGCCCCATAAGCACCACCTTGCCGGCTGTCTCCTTAAGGAACATCTGCCGGTCTGCCGGAATGGTCACCAGAGGCCTTCCGTCCTTGCCAATGGCCCAATGCCTGTCCGCTGTCACGCAAAGATTCAATATCCCCTCACCTTACCCTTCTGTATACTCTGAATTCAAACGAAATACCCTCATGCTCCTTACCATCGCTGACCGACTCCAGTTTCCAGTTTTCATCCTGATCCAGATTTTCAAAAGCCGTGTCCACATCAAAGGCGCGGTGAATGTAGGTCACATATGCCTTACTGCAATATGGAAGAAACTCCCTGTATATCATGCCTCCGCCGATGATGAACACATCCTCCTCACGGCAGTCCCTTAATGCCTCCAGCACATCCTCCACACTATGGTACACCCGGACGCCTCAGGGGCATACGCCTCATCTCTGGAAAGGACCATATTCACACGGTTCTTCAGGGGCTTTCCCCCCGGAAAGCTCTCCAGTGTCCTGCGTCCCATGACCACGGTCCTTCCCCTGGTCGTCTCCCTGAAATACTTCATATCCTCCGGGAGATGCGCGAGGAGACCGCCGTCCTTACCAATTCCCCATTTTTCATCCACTGCAACAATCAGATTCATATATGAGTACCTCCCATTTTCTTCTAATGTCTGTTCATCCCTGCCCCGTTCACCGGTCTTGACAGATTATATCATGAAACCCTTTGAAAGAAAAGGTGTCCTCTGTTATAATGGTTCCATATTTAAAATGGAGGACAATGAACATGAGCTACGCAGACCAGATATTCATACAAAACTGCAACGATATATTAGAGCACGGCGTCTGGGATACAGACTATGACGTGCGTCCCGTATGGGAGGACGGCACCCCGGCCCACACCATCAAGCGCTTCGGCATCGTGAACCGCTACGATCTTACCAGGGAATTTCCCGTCATCACCCTGCGGCGCACTGCCTTTAAGTCGGCGGTGGATGAGCTTCTGTGGATATGGCAGAAGAAATCCAACAACATCCATGACCTGAACAGCCACATCTGGGATTCATGGGCAGATGAGGACGGCAGCATAGGCAAAGCCTACGGCTACCAGCTGGGTGTAAAGCATCATTATAAGGAAGGGGATTTTGACCAGGTAGACCGCATCCTGTATGATCTGAAGCACAATCCCTTAAGCCGCCGAATCATGTCCAACATCTACAACCACCATGATTTATGCGAGATGAACCTCTATCCCTGTGCCTACAGCATGACCTTTAATGTCTCCGGAAAAACCCTGAACGGCATCTTAAACCAGCGCTCCCAGGACATGCTGACAGCCAACAGCTGGAATGTATGCCAGTAGCTGTCCTGCTCCACATGCTGGCACAGGTAAGCGGTCTGAAACCCGGCGAACTGGTCCATGTCATTGCAGACGCCCATATCTACGACCGGCATATACCGATGGTAAAGGAGCTGCTGAAGCGGGAGCCTTACCCAGGTCCAACCCTGGCCATGGATACTTCCATCCAGGATTTCTACCAGTTCACCACTGGCAGCTTCCGGCTGGAAAATTATCAGTATCACACCTTCGGCGAGAAGATTCCTGTGGCTATATAAACAGGCTGTAAACAAAAGACGGATGGCCAATTCCAGCGGTCCATCCGTCTTTCTTTATTTCCGTCTGCCTTCCCCCGGCGCATCTGACGCCGTATGTTCCTAAAACAGCCCCTCATTCTTCTGCTCCAGCACCTTGATTCCATGGTAGAACATTTCATTATAGGGCGTAGGCACTCCCAGCTCACGGCCCATGCGAATGATGGTGCCTCCGAACATCTCCACCTCCGTCTTGCGGCCCGCCTCAATGTCCTGGAGGGTGGACGGCTTATTTTCAGGCGGCACATCCCTAAGAATGCTGGCCTGTTTTTCCATATCCCTTTCTGAAAGGCTGATTCCCTTCTTTCGGGCAATGGCTATAACCTCCCGCATCAGTTCCTCACGGATGAAATTGGCATCGGCGCTTACGCTCCAGGCCCCGAAGGGAATGCCCAGGACAGCGGCGCTCTGGTTCTCACTGACATTGCACATATATTTATACCAGATGGCCCGTTCCATGTCCTCCGGAACAACGGTACGTATGCCCGCCCGTTCAAACAGTTCCTTCACGGCCTGTACCCTGGGGGACATTGTCTCATTGTGCTTTTCTCCCATTTCAATCCGGGCAGCCTTTGGATTAAAGGAGGCGCAGCCGTCCTTCATGACCACGCTTACCTTTGCCAGGGAATACAGCAGATTATCCCAGCCAAATACCTCTGCCACCTTATCCTCTGCCTCCACCCCGTTTAACGGAGCCATAATAAGGGTATCCGGCCCAATCTGGTTTCTCATGTCCTCCAGAGCCTGGGGCAGCGCCGGAAACTTGGTGATGATAATAGCTAAATCCGGATAATTCTGACCGCAGTTTTCCTCCGGTGATACAATATTGAAATGGTGGCGGACCCCATTGACTATAACTCCCTCCCGCTCCAGGCGCTCGCGGCGGCTTCCTCCCGCAATCACGCGCAAATCACTTCCCAGCAAATGGCCCAGATGACTGGCCAGGAAACAGCCCGATGGCTCCCAGTCCAATGAGGGATACGGTCCTTATTTCTCTTTTCTGTTTCATCCTGATTCCTTCTTTCATACGTTAATACTCATCTGAAGCGCAAGGGAATAAATAATGCGCTCCTTTACATGTTTCCCAGTCAGCTGTGTCAACGCGCGCTCATAATAGTCCAGCTGGACCCTGTAGCGCTCTGCCAGCATCTTTGCTCCCTGCTTCGGATCTCCTTCCGGCACATGGTCTGTCTTATAATCAATCAGGACCAGTCCGTCCTCCTCCTCCAGATAGGCATCGATGATTCCCTGTATGAGTACCAGCTCATCTGAGTCACCCAGTCCCATTTCTCTGGCAGGTATACCTATGATAAACTGCTGCTCCTTATGGATACGTCCCTCTGACTGCGCCTTCGCCATACGCTTTCCCAAGGGACTGGACAGGAAATTCCAAATGACCTTGGGATTGATGAAGTCATGGGCCTCCTGGTCCAGGAACCCGCCCTCCAGAAGCTTATCCACCACCGGCTTTACCTCTGCCAGGCCGTGTATCTCATGAAAATGGATGTGCTCCAGGACTGCGTGGTATGCGGTTCCGCGCAGGGCTGCCCGGTTTGGACCGGCCGAGACTGTTTTTTTCTGTTCTCCGGATTCTCCGGGGCCGGAGCCTGCCATATCCCGGCTCCCGGTCAGCGCCTTTAACTCACCAAGGGCTATTCCCTCCAGATTACCACTGTCCGTTCCAATGGCATCCTCTGTCCGTCCTATCTGGCTCTGCTTTTTGAGTTCGGATACAGACACCATGGCGTACAGTCCGATATCCGATTCATACGGGTACTCATATTCCAGTACTTCCCTGAGACGTGTTCCGAATGCAGCATCGTACACTCTCCTCCCATCCAGGTTCAGAAGATCTTCCTTTTTCATCTTCCGTATGATTTGCCGGGTGATTTCCTCGCCAATCAGGTCTTTTACCTGAATCTGGCGCATTTCCATATGGGAAGCCGGGATTGCGCTGCGCCATAAGGAGCCAGTCCAGACAGGAGTTGGCCGAAGCCAGTATGGTATAGGGCAGCTGGCCCTGGGACAGGGGGATATCCTTCCATTTTCCCAGCTTATTCTCCAGTGACTTATCCGCGGCTGTCATAATCAGCTTTTCCTTTGCCCTGGTCATGGCCACATAGAGCACCCTGAGCTCCTCCCCCATTGTTTCCAGCTCCGTCCGGCGCTTAAGTGCCTGCTTTTTAAGAGTTGGCGCCTTGACCCGCAGCTCCAAATCCAGGAAATCCGCCGCCGCCCCTAAATCCGCATCCAGAAGAATCTGGCCGTACGCATCCTGCTTGTTAAACCGCTTGCCCAGACCTGCCAGAAATACCACAGGAAATTCCAGACCCTTGCTCTTGTGAATACTCATGATGCGCACCGTGTTGTCCTGCTCACCTGCCACACTGGCCTCTCCAAAGTCCGTATCAAATTTCTTCAGTTTTTCAATGTACCTTACAAAATGAAACAGCCCCTTGTAGCTGGTGGATTCATAGGCAGCAGCCTTTTCCACCAGCATGTCCAGGTTGGCCCGTCTCGTCTCCCCGGCCGGCATGGCGGATACGTAATCGTAATATCCGCTCTCCCTGTATACCCGGTACAGCAGCTCATGGATGGGCAGATGTCTCGCCTCCCCCCGCAGCCGTTCCATAAGGACCGACAGCCTTCGGGATTTAAACGATATAGAGTGGGCAGTCTTTACAGGTATGCCGGATAAGCCCACTGTGATCCATCCTTCCTCCAGCCAGAGCTTCCACGCCCCGTATACCCCCCGGTCCTGGCCCTTTTTGGAATTCCGCTTGTAGACGGCCATCATCCAGGCCATCTCCTCATCGTCCATTCCCACAATGGGCGAGCGCATGACTGCGGCCAGCGGGATATCCTGCATGGGATTATCAACAACAGACAGAAGGCTGAGAATCGTCTCCACTTCAACCGTATTGAAGTATCCGGTCCTGGTCTGGGCAAACGCCGGGATGCCTTCATTCATCAGCACATTTACAAACACCTCTGACCATCCGCTCATGCTTCTGAGAAGGATAACCATGTCGCCGTAACGTGCCCTGCGGTAACCTCCCCTGGATTTATCCCACACCAAAATCCCTTGGTCCTCGCTTACCAGCTGGCGTATCCTTCCGGCAATCAGCCGGGCTTCCAGCTCCTTTGCCGTATAATCAAGAGAATCTTCATCCAGCTGTCTCAGTGTGTCCGCGCCCGTATCCACAAGAAGAAGCTCCGTAGGCGTTCCGGCTTTTAAGGAAACCGGTGCTGCTTCCCGGCTGCCGGACTTTCCCGCATCCGCCTCCGGGTCCAAAACCGTTTTCCCGCTCACCTCCTCAAATTTCGCGCCGGGATAAAGGCTGTCTCAGGCGTATAGGTGATTCCTCCAGGTTCTTGTCATAATTTGATAAAACACATCATTGACACTGGTCAGCACAGACTCCCTGCTCCGGAAGTTCTGCTGCAGTTCAATCATCTGGCGCGGTCCCCTTTCCCTGGAATATGTTTCGTATTTATCCATGAACAGCTCCGGCCTGGCCAGACGGAACCTGTATATGCTCTGCTTCACATCCCCCACCATGAACACGTTGGGATGGCCGGACCGTTCCCTGGAAATGCCGGTAATCAATGCTTCCTGGACATAGTTGCTGTCCTGATATTCGTCCACCAAAATTTCTTCATACTGCCGGCTCAGCTCGTCTGCCACCTGGGACGGACGGCGGGAAACCGTCTCCTCCCCGTCCCCTGTTTCCTCCCGTTCATACAGAACCTCCAGCGTCAGATGCTCCAAATCATTAAAATCCAGCACGTTCCGCTCCCTCTTGGCATCCCTGTATGCCTGGTCGAACATGCCTGTAAGCCTTAAGAGTTCCCGTATGACCGTTCTGGTCCCTCTCATGCTTTCCACCACTTCCTCCGGACTCTGCTGGCCGTAGAGTTCCCTGCATTTTGCCACGGCCTTCTTGACCCGGTCCCTGCATGCGCTTACAAATGCCTTCTTATCACCGTCAATATCCTTGCTCCGTATGGATGCCAGACGGCCGAAGCTCATATTCTGAAGGCTGTTATACAGGGCTTCAAAGCTTCCTGTGGCCGCGGCCCTTCCTATGGCCTCTATTTTACTCCTGTCGCTTATGAGCATGGGCTCATATGCCAGGGGGCCGTTTTCCTCCAGGCACACCTGAACTGCTTCCCCCAACTGCCCGGAAAGCTCCTCCATCTGTCTGGCCACATCCTTCATCAGAAAAACCATCCAGGGGCTTTCCTCCATTTCCAGGATGCTTTCCTCCTCCAGCTCCTTCTGACAGGATGCCAGCCATTCCCCCGGCCATGGATGGCTCTGGGAAAACTGCCACGCCTGGAGAATCACATCCTCAATTCCCCGGTCTGATTTTCCGCGGCCGAAATGCTCCACGAATCTGGCAAATTCCGCATCCGCCTCATCGTAGCAGTTTTCCAGCATTTCACCCATACAGTCCCCCTCAAAAGGGACAACTCCCCCTCATCCCCCATGCGGAA
>ENA-OQCK01000500-OQCK01000500.1-human-gut-metagenome-genome-assembly--contig:-NODE-500-length-21030-cov-3.688179_pt1 | contig 21030 bp, 15 predicted proteins | sample MGYA00242498_ERZ504578 | MGnify/ENA primary metagenome ERZ504578 (study PRJEB26092, sample SAMD00036229) | human gut metagenome | host: Homo sapiens | study: EMG produced TPA metagenomics assembly of...
CCTGAAACTTCGGGTAAGAAGGGTGACCACCTGGTAGGTGATTATTATGTATCTTTCGATAAGCATTATAAAGCAGAGGTAAAGGAACTTATGACTGAGTTTACGGCACAGGGAATGAGTGAGGATGAAGCTAAGGCGAAAGCGGAAGCTGCTTCTCCCTTGATGCAGGAAGCTCGTGAAATGTTGGTGAAGTGGGAAGCCGGCGACCCGGAAATACGCGGATTGTGGGAAATGATGAATAACTGGGTGTATGCTGGATTTGATGAGACTTACCGGAAAATGGGTGTCAGCTTCGACAAGATATATTATGAATCCAACACTTATCTCGAAGGGAAGGAGAAGGTTATGGAAGGGCTGGAAAAAGGTTTCTTTTTCAAAAAAGAGGACGGATCTGTTTGGGCGGATCTGACTGCTGAAGGTTTGGATCATAAGTTGCTTCTTCGTGGCGATGGTACATCTGTTTATATGACGCAAGATATCGGTACAGCTAAACTTCGCTTTGCAGACTATCCTATTGATAAGATGATTTATGTAGTAGGTAATGAGCAAAACTATCATTTTCAGGTGCTTTCTATTCTGCTTGACAAACTCGGTTTTGAGTGGGGCAAGAGCCTGGTTCACTTCTCTTATGGAATGGTAGAGTTGCCGGAGGGCAAGATGAAATCTCGTGAAGGTACGGTGGTGGACGCTGATGACCTAATGGAAGAAATGATTGCCACTGCTAAAGAAACTTCACAGGAACTTGGCAAATTGGATGGTTTGACACAGGAAGAAGCTGATGATATTGCCCGTATCGTCGGTCTGGGTGCATTGAAATATTTCATTTTGAAAGTAGATGCGCGTAAAAATATGACGTTTAATCCGAAAGAGTCTATCGACTTCAATGGTAATACAGGCCCGTTTATTCAATATACTTATGCTCGTATTCAGTCTGTGCTTCGTAAAGCTGCCGAATCGGGTATTGTGGTTCCCGGACAGATTCCTGCTGGTATTGAATTGAGCGAAAAAGAAGAGGGGCTGATTCAAATGGTTGCCGACTTTGCTGCTGTTGTCAAGCAGGCAGGGGAAGATTACAGCCCGTCTATTATTGCGAATTATACTTATGATTTGGTGAAAGAATACAACCAGTTCTACCATGACTTCAGTATTTTGCGCGAAGAGAACGAAGCGGTGAAAGTGTTCCGTATCGCTCTGTCGGCTAATGTGGCCAAAGTCGTGCGTTTGGGTATGAGTTTACTGGGTATTGAAGTACCTTCCAGAATGTAAGACATTCTCTGAACAAAATATCTTTCTACGGGGTTTCTTCATTATGTATATAATGAAAGGAATCCCGTTAGATCATTTTATAAATATGTTGCGTGTCATATGATTCCCCTCTCTCTTTGTTTGATAGAGTGTATACCGATAGGGGATTTAAGGTAGGATAAAGTAAAAAAGAAAGGCAGACAAAGTTCAAGCCTTGCCTGCCCGATTCTGTTTCTTATGCTGATAATTGTTATTTCTTAGGATACTTATACCAGTCTTTAGCTTGTGCACCATTAGATTTAACCCATGTCGCAAACTTCGGATACGATTCGTCTATTCTTATACCTTCCTCGGGGATCGGGAATTCACTAACCGGCATATTGAGTGCAAACGGCATCAGATCTATTGAAACATAATATAAATCTTCTTCTGGCCTGGATACGTCTTTTCCTGTTCCTAATAATGAAAGATCGGCTTTATCAGTAGGAGGATATTTTACCAAGTGCACTTCTCTACCTCTGGCTTGGCCAGATCCTACGAAGATAAACGGATTGTAAGGTGGCAATATACTTTTCGAAGTAACATCATTTACTTGGATAGTTACAGTGTATTTCCTGGCTTTTTCTTCTTTATTATCAAATATTGCCATATTATCAAATAGCAAGATTGTAGGATGTGATTGACTAGCCTCTGTTTCTCCGGGCATATATTGGGATTTGGGCGCATACGAAGGGCTTTCAATAGTAACTTTGCTAATATCGCTATTAGTAATGTTATGCAATTGATAACCAAAACCATTCACTAAATAACCTCCACGATGTAATGGAGTGAACTCGTCAACAACCTTATAGATACGATTAGTCAGTATTGATTTATATACTTTACTGGTATATCGTATCATTACGTCATTCATATCGTAATCTCCCTGCTCCGGCCATAAGTCTTCGAATGTCAATATCCCGGAATAAGAAGTATAGTTGTCTTCATCAGTTGGACCTTCCGGATCTGTTGGTAACTCGGGAATTACACCTTCATCAATAGCATCTTTTTCGGCTATGTGAACATAGAAAATTGCATCACAGTAATCGAGGTCTATGTTGTCCTCAAATCCGATAGCAACAATCTGATTAGATTTACTGTCCCGTAACGATATGGTTCTTTGTCTTTGTACGCCATCCTTTCCCGGTTCATTCAAAATTGTGGTGGAGTATCGAGGCCCATCCCTTTTACGAGATCGCCTTGTGAATCTCCGTTTGAAGGTGTGCTTCTGAATCCCATACCTTGCAGATACCAGCCAATAGTGACGCCCTTAGGAAATTTGTCTTCAAATTTTCCCGTGTCTTCATTCCAGTATTTTAGTTTAACTTCATCACCACAGACTAAAGCTCCTACTCCGGCTGTTTTATAAATAGGAGAAGCATTTGGGAATGCTAATATCCTTTTGATGTTTTCTATGGTCGGTATTTCGCTGGTCGGATAAGTGTAATACCCTACTGTATTATACCATGCGGCACTACTGTTAACAAATACTAGACTAACTTCTGTATCTTTAGTGATAGGGATATCTGATATCATATCACCATTAAAGAACTCAGGATAGTTATCATGAATGTTCCTTCCTCCCGCTTTGTCAAGATGCTTTTTATATTATAAAGTACATCAGCAGGAGGAATATTCTTTTCTTTTGATAAGTTATTGGGACGTCCGTTGTCATCCCAGTCCATACCAGGCAGCAGTGTCCAGACATCCAAATATTTGTGCTGATTGGCTGTTGCCCCTCTGCTTATCGGGGTTGATGCTTTTTCAAGCAGGGACTTAACATAGTCATTTTGGTTGAAAGAAATACGATGATCGGCGTTAATTGTTAGTTTTACCGGAGATGCTGTACCTAGATAGTCGGATGATAGCCATACTTCTGAGATATCAGCCGGTATACTTATTCCATCTTCACTAAATTTACCATGTTTGTCAGTTGCAGCCCGATAAAAGGGTTCTACTTCTTTTTTCTTCCAACTACCATCTTTGTCATTTACTTCGATCGGATCTTGGTCATAAATCTCAAAAAGAACCGTATATTCTTCCTTAAAGCCATAGTCAATATCTAAGGCTAAACTTTGATTCATGTCGAAATCAAAGAACTGTTCTTTGGGAATCTTCTCGGGTTCTTGAAATAAATCACGTTCATTGTCTACACAACTACATATCAATGGGATACAAAATATGCCCATTAATGTCTTTACAAATATTGTTTGTTTCATATGTTAATGAAATATAAAGATATTAATGGGCAAATATAGAAATAAACCGAAAGCTTTCCAAAAGATATTTACTTCTTTTTTGCAAATTTCTTTTTTGGTGCTGAGGTAACACCTTTCTCGTCCTGTATCCTGATTAATTCCATGCAACTATGCAGGCTTAAATCTTGTGGGACAATATCTTTAGGAATCTTATAGTTATTACCTTTATATGCTATATATGGTCCGTAACGACCATTCAGAATTTCCAATTCTGGTTCTTCTGCGAACTTCTTGATGTGGCGTTCGGCTTCCTTTGTGCGTTTCTCTAGAATCAGTTGTTCCGCCTCTTCTAAAGTAATTTCCATGGGATCCATCGTTTTCGGGAGCGATACATACACCTTATTATGTAGTACATACGGACCGAAACGACCAATACCTACACTGACTGTCTTTCCTTCATATTCGCCTAACGTACGGGGCAGCTTGAACAATTCCAGCACTTCTTCCAATGTGATCGTTTCTATGGACTGACCTTTTTTCATTTGTGCAAAACGTGGCTTTTCTTCATCTTCCGCCGTACCGATTTGCGCCATAGGACCAAAACGTCCGATTTTTACCGAAACAGGTTTACCTGTTTCCGGTTCCTCACCCAAAATACGTTCGCCTACTTTATGTTCAGTCTTTATTGCCAAAGTGTTTTCTACTGACGGGTGGAATTGGTCGTAGAAGGTTTTCAGAATTGAAGTCCATTTCACTTCTCCTTCGGCAATTTCATCGAACTCTTTTTCTACACTAGCTGTAAAGTTATAATCCAGAATATCAGGGAAATATTCGGTGAGGAAATCATTTACTACCGTTCCGGTATCCGTAGGGAATAACTTGGCCTTTTCTGTTCCGGTAATTTCAGTATGATTTTCGTCTTTGACTTGTTGGTCTTTTAATGTCAGCACATTGAACATCCGTTCTTCTCCGTCTTTATTGCCTTTTTCCACATATTCGCGATTCTGAATCGTGGAATGGTAGGCGCATACGTAGATGGGCGACCGATTCCCAGCTCCTCCAATTTACGTACAAGACTTGCTTCGGTATAGCGCGGTGGGCGTTGGGTAAAACGTTCGGTTGCAACGATAGGACCGTGTTCCAGTTTCTGACCTTTTTTCAGAGGAGGCAACAGATTACTTTCATCCTCTTGTTCATTTTCATCGTCATAAGATTCACGGTATACACGCAAGAATCCATCGAATTTAATAACTTCACCGATAGCTGTAAAGACTTCACTACTACTGCTAATTGATATTGTAACAGTTGTCTTTTCCAGTTCCGCATCTGCCATTTGTGAGGCAATGGTACGTTTCCATATCAAGTCGTACAGTTTTTTCTCCTGCGCTGTCCCTTCGATGGACTGGTTTTCCATATAGGTAGGACGGATTGCTTCATGTGCCTCCTGTGCCCCTTTGGTTTTCGTTTCAAAGTGACGAGGATGCACATAACGTTCACCCATCATTTTGATGATAGCATCCTTACTGCCTATGGTTGCAAATTCCGACAAGTTCACGGAGTCGGTACGCATATAGGTGATAAATCCCGATTCGTACAAACGTTGGGCAATCATCATAGTTTGCGCCACCGTATAGCCTAATTTGCGTGCAGCTTCCTGTTGCAATGTCGAAGTTGTGAACGGAGCAGGAGGTGTTTTCTTTAACGGACGGGTAGTAATATCTTCGATAGCAAAATTAGCTCCTTTACATGCGTTGAGGAATGCTTCTGCTTCTTTCTTCGTTTTGATACGGTGGGCCAGTTCGGCTTTCATCTCCACTAGTTTCCCATCAGTGTCGGGCACAAGGAAAACGGCGGTCACACGGTAAGCTGCTTCCGATTTGAAAGCATGGATTTCGCGTTCGCGCTCAACAATCAGTCGAACGGCAACCGATTGTACACGTCCTGCCGAAAGCGCCGGTTTCACTTTTCTCCAAAGTACAGGAGACAGTTCAAAACCTACGATACGGTCCAGAATACGTCGTGCTTGCTGTGCATTCACGAGGTTAATGTCAATATCACGTGGTTGTTCGATTGCTTTTAAGATAGCACTTTTCGTAATTTCATGAAATACGATTCGTTTTGTGTTTTCCGGTTTTAGTTTTAAGACCTCATACAGATGCCAGGCGATAGCCTCTCCCTCGCGGTCCTCATCGGATGCGAGCCATACGGTTTCTGCCTCTTTCGCTTCTGCTTTCAGTGTGCTAACCAGAGCCTTTTTGTCTGCCGGAATTTCATAATTGGGTTTAAAATTCTTCTCTACGTCGATACTGAACTCTTTTTTCTTCAGATCGCGTATATGTCCGTAACTTGAAAGGACTTTGAAATCTTTCCCAAGAAACTTTTCAATCGTTTTTGCTTTTGCCGGAGACTCGACAATGACAAGGTTTTTCTGCATAATTCTTTCTTTTATAATGGCTTGTACCACAATATTTGGGCACAAAAGTAAAAAAAAAGATTCTCCCTACCTTATAATATAAGGAGAATCTAATGTTTTTTAGTAAAATAACGTCAGCCCGATATAAATCAGTTATAACTATAAATTTTCTTTTTCAGCGTATAGGAGTATTCGTAGGAGGTGGAAGAACATACCAACGGTTATGTTAAATTCATGTTTAAATAGGTTCGAAATTAATTCGTATTTTATATACGGAAGAAAAAGTACTCTACTTATAATTAGAATTTGAAATAAAATATGTTAAGTTAATAATCTGCTTCATTTGAAGTAAGGTCAACAATTAATGGATTTGTTGGTTTTTAACAATACTGCAAAGTTAGATGAGGTGTGGAAAACAGATGTGCAATATTCTCCAAATAAGGTGCACAAAATGCTATAAAACGCTTTGTGATAGTACAGGAAGCCACTTTTGAAGTTGTGGGTAAATATGTTTACATTCACTAGGAAAACCTATCGGATAAAATAAAATGTTGGTTAGTATAGATTAATATCTGTATATTCTACGTACATTTGTCTCGTTAGTATTTTAGTTTTCGTTTAACAACTGTTGAACTATCGATTTATATATGTTGAACTATCGTTTGACAGTTGTTGAACGAAAACTGACTAGACGATGAAGTAAATAGTATATGAGGATGAAAAGAATAATCTTCCCCAATGAAAAACAAATGAGTAATGAGTGTTAATTATGACCTTTACGAAACACCTAATCCTGACAAGGAAGGGGAAGTGTTGCCTTTACATGCACGTGTGCTATTGAAGGGTAGTTATACTGCCGAAGAATTTGCAGATCAAGTTGTAGCATTTCAGCATATGCCTCATGCGCAAGTGGTGGGTATCATAGAAGCTATTTCGAAAGAATTACAGCATTTGCTTTTGAAAGGATTTTCCGTTGAATTGGGTGATATTGGCTATTTTACTCTTTCTTTGAGTGTGGACAAAGAAAGTGACTGAGCCAAATACTTGCGTTCACCATCAGTATCTCTTAAAGACATTAATTTGAGAATAAACCGTCAGTTTAAGAAGGATGTTGAGAGTGAATTGGTATTGCAACGTTATCATTCTCCCTTTCGTGTGAAGAATCCGTGTATTAACCGACAGGATTATGCTTCACTTGTCGGAAAGACAAAAACACAGGCATTGAAAGATATAAATGCTTTTATTGGGCAAGGTATTTTGAGGAAGTATGGGACAGGACGTTCGGTGGTCTATATAAAGGCTGAATAAAATAATAAAAGAATTTTTGCGATAGATTAGAAAGATAAAATCTGATTGATAAAACTAGTTCCGTTAATCTATTACACACGTCAATGTAGTCAGATTAAGCCGGAACTGATTTTAACTCTTTAATAAAGAGCACATCTATATTCTATCACTCTTTACTCTTGCATAATAACTTCTCCTACGACTTTGATTAATTTGAGTTCTTCCTGATATGCATCCTGAAATAGTTGCCAGATCATAACTCCGCCAAAATCATTATCCATTACATACTGGCATTTTTTCCGGATAGTTGGTCGTCCATTATAATATGTTTTACCGAATTGGTCAGCATCGGCTATTTCTTTTATATCATACGTCTTTCCGAAATGAGTAAGTATTCCATTAAAGCGGATAGCTCCTACTTCATCCTTATTGACATCATTGTCCCATGAATAGCCATAGAATGGCAGACCGCCGACAATCTTTGATTTTGGAGCTTGGAACTTGGTTATCCAGTAGTTCATATCATTTACAAAATCGTTGTAAGAGGCATGTTGTCCCGGTGTGGACGAGTTTCCCATTACCCTGTCATAGCTCATAATATTGATATAATCAAAGTACTCCTGCCATTTAGTGGTATAGTCTTTCCAGCAGATTACAGCACAAGTCATTAACATATCGGCACTTTTGGCTTCGTGTAAAGCTTCGGCGAAAGCTACGAGTGAGTTCGTGTTCCAGTGGTTATAATCTTCGTAGTCAATATCAAATCCGTCGAGCTGGTTGGCTTGGGTGAAATTCACAATGTTGGAAACTAATGCGCTTCTTGTTTCTGCATTGTCGATAGCAGCTGCAAATTCACCATTACTGTTTTTGTTAAGAGAAATCAGCACCTTTACCCCGTGCTCCTTTGCTTTTGTGCGGATTTGGCGTAGTTTATTTTCTGGTACCTTGTCTGTATTTAGCGTACCGTCCGATTTCACATGTGCGAAACTTACGTTGATGTGTGTCAGATACTCCCAGTGAATATTATCGAATTGCGCATCAAAATCAAAGTCATGTGCAGGCAAATAACCGATAACGACCTTATGTGATGTCTCCGGCTCTTCCTGTAATTCAGGAAGCAGAACCGTATATTCGGAGGTTAGTTGATAGTCGCTGCTTGTCACGGTGAACTGCTGTTCTGTTTCCCAACGTTTCACTTTCTGGGGATCGGGGGAGATACTTGCTCCCCCTGATAATTGATAATTGACTCCTGTGATTGCCTTTCTGTTTGTAATACCGCTGATACGGATTACTTTGTTTTCATCATTGATGTTTCCTCTGTAATAAGTACCACCGCATTGTAATGTGAATTGTGCGATTTTGGCTTCCGGTTTGCCGGCTATTGCTTCCGAGTCGTTGCAACTTATACATACGGAAGTTATCAGCATAAATATAATTTGTAGTAATATCTTCATTTTCTTTCTTTTTGAGTGATTAATTGTTATTCGTCTCCCCATTCTATTGGAGCGGTGTATTCCCACCAGTCGTAGGTAGCTGTTCCTTTAGCTACCCCCAGAATGATTTGGGCGTTAGTCCCATAAGCTACTCCGGTGTAGGAAGGGATAGAACGTAGTAGTGCTCCGTCCAGATGCCATTCCAGTTTCATGCTTCCACTGGGGGTACCTTCCAGAATGTTCATTTCCACGGTGTATTCGGACTTCTTGTTGTTGAATGGATATTGTATGACACCACCGTCGGAAGTACCGCAACGGGCATTCTCACCTTCTCCTTTGAAGAGCATCCACCGTATCTCTTTTTCTCCGTAGAGGAAGTAAAGCTGGCATTGGGCATCGTTGCTGCTTGCGCTGATGTGGAATTTGTAAGAGCCGGTTTCATGCCTCACGGGAGATACGGCAATTGGTTCCTTCATAGGCAAAGTTTACTGCGCCGTCTGCGAATACCGGTTTGCCGGCAGTAATAGTCCATTCGTTATCCACAAAGGAATGACGTTCCGCTTCCACTTTATTCCCTTGTTTTAGAGCGATGACTTTCACGATAGGTTCGCTTCCGGCCTGTGCCTTACTGGAGATTCGGAAAGTTGCTTTCAGTACGGACGAACCGGTGTTTTCCTGCAAGTTGATTACTATATCATCCGTTCCATTGTACTCAGTTTTTGCAAATGAATACCATTCATCTTCTTCATTTTCTTTTTCTACTATCCATTCTCCGTTGGATTCTACATGGAGTGTGACTGTTGCATCATTGTAAAGTGCACGTAGGCTTTGAGTGGTCGGAGTGAGTACAACACCTTTCTGTGTACATTCAACGTTTGCCACTTCTTTACCGTGACGGTCATATATGACTACTATCCCGGAGCGTTGTTCCCCTTTGTTTTCCAAGGCTTTCAGTGTTACCATGCCGTCGAGTGTTCCGTTTTCTCCGGATTGTATAGAGAGCCATTCGTCGCCTTCGGTGACTGCTGCCGACCAGTTCTGGTTGGATTTAACATTGAATGAGCAGGTCGTTTCTTCTTTTTCAAGCAGTAGGTCGTCTGCGTTTTCGAGCGTTAAGTAAGCTATGCCTTTTTGTATAATGCTTACCTCTTTGCCAATCCAGTAATCACTTTTGATAGTGACGGTATCTGTACGATCGTCCAATGAGGTATTGGGGGTATAGGTGATTTGTACATCATAGAGTTCATTGGCTTCGCTGATTCGGTGAAATAGTGCACCAGTCACTGTGATTGCTGTAAACAATCCATGGATCGGTTGATTTTACCTGGATAGAGACTGTTTCTTCACCGGAAGCGGCAATGGTGTAACTGTCCGCTGCTTTGTAGCGTAAATCTACCCATTTGATAGGTTCGTCGTCTTTACAGGACTGGACAGACCACGAGCTGATGAGGATTAGCGTACCTAGTAAAGTACGCCAATTCATTATGTTATGAACAAGTTGTTTTTTCATATATTCGTCTTTTCAATTTTTATTCAATATTGGTGACTTCGTATGAAGTGATAGTCATTGTACCTTTTTTTCCTGCTGTTCCTGCGATAAAGCCAAAATAAGGGAAATTACCAGCGAACCTGTTGTTTCAAAGAGATTCTCATATTCTGGCGTTGTGATGATTTGGGTCCAATCAGTTTCTCCCTCTAGCTTAATAAAGACCTCTATTTTAGCTTTTGTTTTATTATCCGGAGTAGAATAAGTGTGAGAGACCTTTAGAGCTTTTAGTTTATTCAGGTCAAATGGAGTACATTTATAGTCGTCATTCGAGCTTCCACCTCTATATTTGAAAGTCCAAGGATTGGCTCCAACCCCTAACCAAAAATTCCATCCGGGAATTGGTGAGGCAACACAATTCATATTTAAACAGCGATTATCATCCACTTCAATGTTTGAGAAGTGCCATTTGTGAATAGCTAATTTCCGAGGTTTATTGATGTAATAACGACAATTGGCATTTCCTGTTTCTTCAGTGAAAGTGATTGCGCCTGTTGCTTCATCTATGGTTCCGGGAGTTCCATTTAATTCGTATGAACCTCCAGCCTGCCTTACTTCCAGAGTCGTTGCTTCTATACCTAATGTTTTATCTGTCGGAGTTAAAGAAATTACAGCTTTCCGGGTCGTGAAATAGATTTCAGATTGACTGGTTGCTGTTATATTACCGTCTATACTTTTTTCAACTTTTAGCCAAGTGGCGTCAGATGATACTTGCCAATCTACGTTTGCAAGTACTTGATAAGTTTTTGTTTCTTTATCTTGACCACCGTCGAAAGTTACATCTGTGGTTTCTGCGAATTCCAGCATAATCCGTTTTGTGTGGCTGTGATTTCTGTTTCATATCCTTCGGAAACAATGGTCAGTGTGGCTGTACGTTTCAAACCCGTATTGGGTTTAGCTGTTGCTGTAATGGTAACCTTTTCGCCGTTACCTTCTCCCTCTTCTTTGTCAAGTGTCAACCACTGATTGGAACTGGTTACTTTCCACGCTTTATTGGAAGTGATGGTAAAGGTAGCTTCACCACCTTCACTCGGGAACGGATCATCGAATCCTTGTACGAGCAGTGTTCCTTTCGCTGCTTGTGTGATAGTGACCGTTTTGCTCTCCTTTATTCTGTCTGCGGTGATAGTCAGGATAGCCGTTCGCTCCTGTTCATCCGGATTTTCTTCCATGATGACAGAGACTTCGGCGATAAGTGAACTTGCTGAGCTCATTGCCGGAGTAGGTACGCACCAATTCTTGTTGCTTTCAATCTTCCAGGGAGTATTGGAACTGATATTGAAAATAATCGTATTCGGGGATTTGGCTAATACGGCATATTCCGATTGGGCGTCTGTCTCTAATAGAGGAGGAAATTCGGCTTGAGAGTCGATGTTGAATTCCTGGCATGAATTCAGGCTGAATGTACATACTACTGCCAAACAGCATAATATTGTATAAAATGATAGCTTTTTCATATAGCGTATTGTTTTTTTTATTGATGATATAAATAGATTAATTGGTCACCACCCCGTATTCTGAGGATTCAGGTTTTTATTTTTGAATAACTCGCTTTGCGGAATAGGATAGAGATACATCCGTTGGCTCCATGTCCTACTTTTATAAAGCGTTCGTTGGAAATTCCATGTGCCGTCCGTTGCTCTTTCGATGTTTACGCCGTAGAGCTCCTTTTGGGTGTCCTCCCCAATTTGCCACCTGCGTATATCCCAGAAACGGTGGTCTTCGAAAGCGAATTCAACACGCCATTCATTCTGCAACGCTTTCATAAATTCGTTCGGGTCGGTAATGGATACGGTTGGCATGCCGGCATTTATCCTGACTTCGTTTAGCGCCCATTCCGCTGATTTCGGGAAATCACTGTTGGTATATTGTGGGTTCTTAAATGCCATTACCATAGATTCTGCGTAGGTAAGCAATGTTTCCGCATAGCGGTAGACAATCCAGTGATGTTTGTTGACTACTTCTTTGTCCGCTTCGAAACTGGTAGTCTCTTGGATATATTTCCGTAAGAAGTAACCGGTTGGCGAACCACCTTCGGAAACAGATGTATAATCACTTCCACCCTTATATACCGCAATTTCGGAACCTTTGAATGTCATACCATTGGCCAGAATTGTGCGTCCGAAGCGTGGATCACGGTTGGCGTACGGATTTTGCGGATTGAAGGCCGGGTCTTCACATTTCCAACCATTATCGGTCAGGGTGACAGGATAACCATTAACGGTTTGGAAGGCATCTACTAGATTCTGTGAGGGGAATGTGGCAGTGGCCGGTGTGGAGCGTGTTCCTTCGGTGAACCGAATCGGGAAGTTATTACGCTCGAACGTGGCGCTATCACCGTTCATGTGAAATAGGACGACTTCCGGTGAAGAAATATTATTTGCTTTCTCATTCGGATCGAGTTGGTATAAGTCTGTCTTGATAATGTCATAGGCAGCTTTGGCGGATGCTTCCCATTTCTCTTGGTTGTTGGACGGGTTGTGCTGTTTGCTTGCTGCATATAGCAGGGCTTTTGACTTCACGGCCATGGCAAAGCCTTTGGTGATTCGTCCGGTTTCGTTATTAGGCTGACCGACGTATGTTGCGGGCAGATTGTTTGCACCGTCTTCACATTCGGATACGATAAAACGGATCACTTCTTCAAAAGGGGTTTTACCGATAGCGTTTGCCTCTTCGGTCGTAAGAGTTTTCAACGGCATGGCGATGTCTCCGTATCTGCGGGCAAGCTCGAAGAAGTAGTGGGCTCTAAGCACGCGTGCTTCATACGGGAAGTAACCCAGTTGCTTCATCCAGTTCTCATAATTGGTGTTATACTCATAGCGCGACAGGTCTACGTCTTCCAATGATTGAAGGAATTCATTGGCTGCGCGGATGCCTTTATATAGTGTCCAGCTGTCATCGCGGGTTTTAATAGCCGACCAGTTGCCATTGGTCATATCCTGTATGTTGCCTCCCGTTGCTCCGAATTCGGCATCATCACTGGCGCAATCTCTCATCGCTCCCCCAATGACGCCAAAATCTTGCGGCATAAAGGTATATACATGGGTGAGCATTTGTTTGGTCTTATCGAAATACCGGTAAATATCTTCCCGGGTATTTAATCCGTTCGTTTCATCGTAATCCAGATAATTGCAGGATGCGAATGCGATGATAGAACTGTATGCTATTATGATATGTTTAATTTTCATATATCTTAATTGTATTTCGGGTTAAAAGTTGAACTTGATTCCTGCCCAGTAAGAGCGTGTGGAAGGGTATATGGCTCCCAATTGTTCGGGGTCGGCAAAACCGATATTGTCCAGTGAGAAGAGGTTGCTTCCTTGCAGGTAAACCTTCATGTCCGCAAAACGTATCATCTTTTTGGGGAATGTATAGCTGGCATACAGGTTCCTTAGCTTGATGAATGAACCGTCCCTGTACCACAGTGAATTGGCGCGGTAGTTGTTGGCGTTGGTGAGGGTGGTGAGGCGTGGCATGGTTGCTTGGGATGCATTCTCCGGTGTCCATGGAGTTTCGTTATTCAGGAATGTCTGTGAGATATTTCCGTTATTCACCAATGGTTGGTATAGCGGTGAATTCAGCAAGCTGGTAGTGACACCCGTCATTCCCTGAAAATCGGCGGAAATCTCGAAGTTCTTATAAGAAGCGGTGAGGTTGACTCCGAAATAAAACCGGGGTACACTCGAGCCGAACATCTTTACTACGTCTTGTTCATCTATTCTGTTATCTCCATTCTGGTCTTTGTACTTGATGTCACCCGGACGTACGGTAGAGAATGTCTGGACGGGGCTGTTGTTAATCTCTACCTGGTCGTGGAAAAAGCCGATTGCTTCCAGTCCGTATCTCTGCCCTACCCGGTTTCCTTTGGTATACAAATAATCATATTGCTGGTATTCCTGTCCGTCATTGATGATTTTGCTGTTGACGTAGGAGGCATTGGCACCGATACTGTAATTAAAATCTTTGCCTATTTTGTCGTTCCATGAGACAGAGGCGTCAAAGCCTTTGTAGTCTTGGATACCGGCATTCAGTTTGCTTACACCGATACCGATGATATTGGAAACAGAAGGTGACCCATTGATAAGAATATTGCTTCTTCTTTCGTAAAATCCTTCCAGATAAACGGACAGGCGGTTTTTGAAAGCGTTCAGTTCCATTCCATAGGTGACTTTTTTTGATTTTTCGATTGTCAGATTCTCTACGGGAAGGTTACCTTCTGCCAGCCCGTAAAATTCGCTGGCATTGTTGGTGAAGTAATAGGTTCCACCGTTGGCACTACCGTATGACTGACGGTAAAGTTCGTGCTGCATATTGCCATCCCAACCGGAGATTCCGTATGAAGCGTACAGCTTGAACAGGTTGATTGCTTCAACGCTTTTCATGAATTTCTCGTTAGAGGCAATCCATGCGGCAGATATTGCCGGGTACAAGTGGAAGTGGTCTCCTTCGGGCAGGAATGCCGTACCGGAATAGTTGAGTACTCCGTTGATTGTGTACCGGTCGTTATACATATAGGTGGCATACAGTATGCCGGATTGTCTCTTGGCTCCCTTGTTTCGCCCGTTAGCTGTGTAGGATTGCTGGTCGTAGATAAGCGAGGCGTTCAGGTCGTGTACACCGCTTTGTAGCAGATAATTGATTTTAGCCTGAATGTTGGAACGCATATAAAGTGACCTGAATTTGGAGTCGCCGTGATTGAGGGTTTCCGAATCTTTTCCGTAGATGACGGGAGTAGTCACTAATGTGCCGTCGGGAAGCATGGAAGCTTGTGTGTCCATATATTTATATTCTTTCGTAGCCGTGTCATACATAGAACCGGAGTTGTCGAACGCTACGGATACTTCTGCCGAAAGACCTTTCAACAATGCGTCCAGTTCCTGTTTCAAGGTGGCGTTGGCTAGTAGTGTGCCGTAGGTGGTCCGGTAGTTACCGGTACTTTCCAGCAGGGCAACAGGGTTGTTGGCTCCATACGTACTGTTCCCGCCATACGTACCGTCTGCGTGGCGGACAGGGAATACTGCGGAAGGGGTATTATAGATGATTCCCGCAAGCAAATTGGTATTGTTGGTACCAATACTGTAAGCGTTATTAGTTTCCTGCAATTTCCCGAGAATACCGACCTTGAAAAAAGTGCTCGAAGTCAGGTCCACATCAATGTTGGTGCGGATATTCAGGCGTACATCCGAAGGTTGGTACTATATCTCCCGTCGGCTTTTTTGTCTTTGAAGAGAGCCGTGTCGTGCATATAGTCGATAATGGAGTAGTAGCGGAAACGGTTGCTTCCACCGTCGAAAGTAAGATTTAAGCGATGATTATCGGATATTTTGTTATACACTTCATCCCACCAGTTCACGTTCGGGTATTCGTAGGGATAGGTATTGTTTTTGAATGCGTCCAGTTCGTTGGCTGATAGCGTGTATTCAGCCCGTCAAGTGCCAATGCCGTGTTGAGGCTGTTAGCGTATGTGTAGGCATCGGCAAATTCTGGTTTACGGAACTGGCTACTAATACCGTACTGGTATTTGGCGGTTACTTTCAGCTTGTCATCGTGTCCGCGTTTAGTAGTGACGAGTATGACGCCATTTCCGCCTCTCACCCCATAAAGGGCGGATGCCACAGCATCTTTCAGAATTTGGATAGATTCGATTTCCGAATTGCTGATGTCGGATAAATCGCGTGGAAAGCCGTCTACCAATATAAGGGGGATATTTCCGTGAATACTTAACGAGGGAACGTTTTCGGCACTGGAGCCATTTCCTTGATATACATTTAATCCGGCTATTTTGCCGTACAATGCTTTGGCGATATCTATTTCGGGTGCTTTGTCGAGCACTTTGCTGTTGACGCTTCTGGTGGAGCCGGCAATTGCTTTTTGGGGCATTTCCGTCTGATATCCCAATTGCACCATGTCCGGCAAACTGTCTCTTTTCTGTTCCTGTGCGAATGCAGGAATAGTGAAACCACCGATTAATGCTATGATTATATATTTCTTCATAAGATATGATTAACTTAAGTTATTGTGTAAATTTACCAGCCGGGATTTTGGGTCATTCCATATCCCTTGTTGATTTCCTTTTGTGGGATAGGTGCCATATACCATTTGCTGTCCCAATTGTTTGCCCAGTAACGTAAAGTCAGTTCGTAAGGTGCGAAAGTAAAGGAAGTGGGGTTATTGACCTTGTCTCCTTTGGAATACAGACCATATAGCTTTTTTCGGAAATCGTCTTTGCGTCCCCAGCGTACAAGGTCGAACCAACGCACTTCCTCGAAGCCGAATTCCAATGCCCGTTCGCGCAGGATAGCTTCCCGCAAGTCAGACTGTCCGATGTCGGAAGGCAAATCGGAGAGTCCTACACGGTTGCGTACTTGGTTGACATAGCTAAGGGCATTTTCGGGACCTTCCACTTCATTGATAGCTTCTGCATAGCTCAACAGTACTTCCGGCAGACGTAAATAGGGCCATTGGACAGGGCGGTTTTGGCGATCGCTTGCAGCTTGAAGGATGAACTTCATCATTAAGAATCCGCTACCTTCGGCACGATAATCCTGATGGTTGGTATATACAGGGGCTTGCGTATCATTGAAATAACGGTCACCGGGAACAGCTACATTTTCATATAATCGCGGGTCGCGGGTAGGCTCTCCGTTCTCGAAAAAAGGCTGTTTGGAAGGATGCTCCCAATTAAAATTCTCCGGAAAATCTTCTCCGTCCGCCCAAGGGAACATATTTACATAGTTCAGCGTGGGACCGGAGTAGAAACGTTGATCGAACAAATTGTTGTGGGTGCTCTCGTTATATCCCCGTCGGATAGAAACCAATACCTCTGTCCCGCCTCTGTCATAGTATCCGGCACGATAGGCAAGGCGGCGTGCCTGCGCGGTCGGTTCTGCTGGTTGTGTCAGGGCGTATTCTTGCCTTCTATCTAGTTCGGCAAAGAATTCCTGTCCGGCTTTCATCGCATCTTCCAACGTTTCTTGCTGTAATTGCCATAGCAGGTATATTCATCCGCCTGACTATGCCATTTGGTGTCGGAGTTGAAAGTAGGACTGGCTGCAAACAGTAATATCCTGAGTTTTAATCCCATGGCTCCGGCTTTAGTCATGCGTCCGTCTTCAATTTCATCCTGTTTCCATTTCAGGTAGGGGATTGCTTCGTTCAACAGGCCGACAATCTTGTCTGCCGTTTCGGCAAAGGTGAGACGGGGAAATTCCATTGTTTCGTTCGGTTCTATTGAATGGTCAATCCAACATACACCGCCTACATAGCGGAACATTTCAGCATAACTCAAGGCAATAATCATTTTGGCTTCGGCAATCCGTTCGTTGCGCTCGTCTTCTGTCATATCAGGCACTTTTGCTACATTCTCAATATATATCCATGCATAACGGATTGCGTTGTACTGGCTTTCCGAACCATAACGGTAGGCTTCGGCATTTGCTAATGAGTTGTTGGCACTCAACAGGCCGTTGTAATAGAGGTTGGTAGGACCGTCGGATGCGTTGTTTCTGAAACTCTGATATAAATCGCTGATTGCCTCGAGCAGGTTTACTCCCAGTTTATTATTGGGTGCTGCCCCCGTAGGCAACCCATAAGGCAGATAGGTATATGCGCTTGTCAACACTTTGTCTGCATTGATTTTGGAGCTGAACATGGAATCCAGTACTGCGCCTGAACTTTCGGGTTGGCTTCCCAGAAATTTGTCTCCGAATGTCAGGTCTGAACAGGAGCAGACACCGTAAACCAGGCAGATTGAAAGTAATTTTATAATATTCTTCATTGTTGTACGGTATTTAGAAGTTAAGATTGACACCTACACTATAAACTTTAACCAATGGATAGCACCTACATTGTTTCCTAAACTTTCCGGATCTAAGATGTCGAGGGGTGAGAAAGTCAACAGATTATATCCATTGAGGGAAGTCCGAGGCTTTTGGCGCCGATTGCTTTTAGGAAACGTTTGTTGGTAAAGGTGTATCCGATTGTTAGGGTTTTCAGGCGGATATACGAGGCATCTTTCAGCCAGAGGTAGAGTTCTCCGAGTTCCATGTTTCCGAAGTTTCTGCTGCACGCGGATATTTAGCTCCGAGTTGGTTTTCTTCCGTCCACCCTTGTTTGTAGAAGTAGTCCAACAGACCTCGTTTACCTGCATTGGTAAAAGGAATACGGTATTCTACTTGAAGCATTTTATTGACGTGCGTTGCACCGCTCCATTGCATGCTGAAGTTGAACCCTTGTAACTGAATCCGCCATTGAAACCGAATACATATTCCGGTCGTTCCGAATAACCGGTTGTCATCCGGTCATCTCCGTCTACTATATTGTCGCCATTCAGGTCGGCGTACATGGCGTCACCCGGATATACCTTGACCGAAGGTTGGGGAAGTGAAGGGTTAAGTACCAGTTCGCCGTTTGCGTCTTTCGTGAAGTCGCTGTACTGGTAGAGCCGGAGATATTTATACACATTAGTCGGACGTTCCGTAGAACCGCTGGTCTGGTTCATGTAGTCATATTTGTTGGGCACTTCGTCCATATAGATGATTTTGTTGCGGGCGAAAGACATATTGGCGTTAGCATAATAATGGATACCGTTGTTCAATGTATGGTCCCAACCCAATGAAATTTCATATCCATGATTATCCACTTTTCCGATATTCAAGTTTGGTAGTCCGGTGGCGATGATAGAAGGGGTGGAATTTGGTGATATAAGGATTCCGGTACGTTTTTCCTTGAAGTAATCGACACTCAATGAAAGTCTGTTGTTCAACATTTTCAGGTCTATACCGTAATTCTGTTTGTCGGCTGTCTCCCAGCTGACGTCGGTGTTTCCCGGAGTTCCGAGTATATATGCCTGACTGCCTGTCGGATTGGAAACCCCGAAACTGTACGTACCGTTTTGTGTCCATACTCCCGGCATATACATAAAGCGGGTGCTCGAACCGGTATCGCTACCTACGCGTCCCCAGGATATTCTCCATTTCAGGTAATCAATCAAAGATTGTTTTTTCATAAATGCCTCTTCCGACATGATCCAGCCTACGGAAGCGGACGGGAATAAACCGTACCGGTTTTTACCCGGAGCAAAGTTCTCGGAACCGTTGTATCCAGCATTAACGTCTATTAGGTATTTGGATTTGTATCCGTAAGTGGCGCGTCCTACAAAACCTACATATCCTCGTGGCATATATTGGTAAGTGGCGTCTGTTCCATCCGATTTTTTCGGATAGTAATTACGTGACTGGTTGTAAAGAAACAATGCGGTGACTTTATGGTCCTTGTTGAATGTACGGTCATAATTGATTCTGCTTCGATATACCAGTTGCGGTCCCTGCCGTAATCTTCGGAATAATTGAGTGGAGTGATACTTCCGTTCGGCACATAGACAATGGTTTTATCATAATCCGGGTCGGTCTGCGGTTTGGTAGAGTCATCCATAAATGATTTGTAGTAAGCAGTTTGCGATTCGACTGTACCGCCTGTACGATACTTGTTCAGCCTGAACATATTATCATAAGAAGCTTTGACTGAAACGGAAAGCCCCTTGGTCAATATATCCAGTTTTTGTGTGATGTCTACATCTGTGTTCAGGGTGGTCTTGTATTCCTGGTTGTAACCTTGTCCCCAATATATGCTCAATCCGTCACGGCTTACTCCTACTGGAGTTAATGCGCCCGGAGTCATAGTCCGTACTCCGTTTACTATGCCGGGACCGGCAAAAGGAAGTGCCCATATCTGTATATACCAGGGGTTGTCGCTGGAAGCTCTCGGCTCCTGCTTTTGTCCTACGTTGCCGCCGATGTTCAGTTTCATGGTGGTTGTCCGGGTCAGCTTGAAGTCGAGATTGGCACGGTAATTATAACGGTTGTACTTGAAGTTATTGTCATAGGGCAGCGCGTCAAATTGTTTCAAGATACCGTCTGATAAAGATAACTTAAAGATACGAAGTATTTTACCGCCTCATTGCCACCGGATATGTTGATGTTGTTTTTAGATTGTATGAATAAGTCGTTATACATATAATCTCCCCATTTAGTATTGGGGTACATAATGGGGTCCGAACCAGTGCGGTATGCTTCTATCGCTTCACGTGAAGTACATGGCTTTGTCCGTCACCCGGTCATTTTGTTGCTTCATGTTCCAGTAACGGGCGAACTCGTAGCTTCCGGTTTGCTGGACGTATGATAGCGGTTGCTGCACACCGGTAATGGTGCTGACATTGATAGTCGGCTTGCCGGATTTTCCCCTTCGGGTAGTGACAAGAACTACGCCGTTTGCGCCGCGTACTCCAAATACCGCCGTAGCGGAAGCGTCTTTCAGGATAGAGAGGTTCTCAATTTCATTCGGGTCTATCTGTGAGAATTCACGTTCTACGCCGTCTACCAAAATGAGGGGAGAGGAAGCACCACCGGTTAGCGAACCGCTACCGCGTACAAAGATAGAGGCGGCATCATCACCCGGCTGTCCGCTTGTCTGCACAGTGGAAACTCCCGGCATTGCTCCTGCTAACACATTGCTGATACTTGCTACGGGGGCTTTTAGCAATTCCTTTGTGTCGATAGATGATAAAGCACCGGTCAATGTTGCTTTTGTCTGTGTACCGTAGGCAACTACTACGACTTCATCCAGTGATTGTGAATCATCTTTCAGAGTAACGTTGACAGTTCTATTTTTGCCTACTGCAATTTCCTGTTTCTGATAACCGATGAATGAGAATACCAATATGGCTTTCTCGTCCGGTACTACAATTGTGTATTCGCCATTGATGTCGGTTATGGCACCGATAGAAGTGCCTTTAACCAGCACATTTGCACCGATAACTTCCATTTGTGTATTATCGACTATCTTACCTGTGATTTTATGCCGTTCTGTGCA
>ENA-OQCK01000501-OQCK01000501.1-human-gut-metagenome-genome-assembly--contig:-NODE-501-length-21028-cov-3.474810_pt1 | contig 21028 bp, 29 predicted proteins | sample MGYA00242498_ERZ504578 | MGnify/ENA primary metagenome ERZ504578 (study PRJEB26092, sample SAMD00036229) | human gut metagenome | host: Homo sapiens | study: EMG produced TPA metagenomics assembly of...
TGACCGGACTGCTCTCCGCCAGACAGTGGCCTGTGGCAGCCATGTTCTCATACACATATTTATCTCCCACAGCTGTTTTCACATAGGCAATGCCTTCCCGGTCAAATGCCTTATATAATCCGAAATTGGACATGATGGTGGTAACCACCGTATTATTGAACAGGCTTCCCTGCTCCTTCATGTATTTGCCGCAGATGTACATGATGCTGTCGCCATCCACCACACAGCCGTTCTTATCAACCGCGATGCACCGGTCCGCATCGCCGTCGTAGGCAAACCCGATGTCGCATTTCTCATCCACCACAAACTTCTGGAGATGTTCAATATGGGTGGAGCCGCAGTTCGTATTGATGTTCAGTCCGTTAGGCTCGTTGTTCATCACATGTGTCTCCGCTCCCAAGGCGTCAAATACGTTTTTGGCAATGGCAGACGCGCTTCCGTTGGAACAGTCAGGGCCACCTTCATATTCTTGAAGGAACGGGTGGCTATGGATATAAGGTATCCGATATAGCGGTTCCGTCCGGCCGCAAAGTCCACGGTCCGGCCAATATGCTCCCTCTTTGCCAGCGGAATCTCCGCCGCCTCCCCATCCAGGTACTTCTCTATCTCCAGGATGACGGACTCTTCTAACTTTTCGCCTCTCTCGTTGATGACCTTGATGCCGTTGTCATAAAATGGGTTGTGGCTGGCAGATATCATGATTCCGCAGTTAAAGCCCTCGGTGCGCACCACATAGGATACGCTGGGGGTGGTGGTAACATGAAGCAGATATACATCCGCGCCTGAGGCTGTCAGCCCGGCCACCAGGAATATTCAAACATATAGCTGCTGCGTCTGGTATCCTTTCCGATAACCACCCTGCAGCGCTCATCCGGCATCTTTTGTCCGTAGCACCAGCCCAGGAAACGGCCTACCTTGTAGGCGTGCTCCACTGTCAGGTCCACATTGGCCTCGCCGCGGAAGCCGTCTGTCCCAAAATATTTTCCCATTGTTATTAATTCCTCCCTGTCTTGTTATTTAGGCCCGCATTCCGTCTCTGTCCGCCCTCTTGGTCCATGGCGGTTCAGGATGACGCAGCCGGGCCCCCGTCTTATGCCATCCCGTTTTCCTTAAGACCTTCAGGTAACGCCCCAGGGCATCCTGCCATGAAGGCAGACGCTCAAAACCGTTCTCAGTCAGCTTTTCCTTACTCATACGGCTGTTGGAGGGCCGCTTTGCCTTGGCAGGGAAACCGTCAGAATCCACCGGAGTCACCTTCACCTCGTCCATGCCGGCCTGGCGGAATATCTCGCATGCAAACTCATACCAGCTGCACAGCCCTTCGTTGGTGGCATGGTAACGCCCGTACTTGTCTGTCTGAATCATATCCACCAAAAGGCGGGCCAGGTCGTACGTGTATGTGGGGGAACCAATCTGGTCATTTACCACGGATACAGCCCCCTTCTCCTTCCCCAGACGGAGCATGGTCTTAATGAAGTTCTTGCCGTTGACGCCAAATACCCAGGCGATGCGCACAATAAAATACTTCTGTATATTCTGCTCCACCGCAATCTCGCCCTCATACTTTGTCAGCCCGTATACATTAAGGGGTTCCCTGTGGTCATCCGGCTCCCATGGCCGCTGGCCGCCGCCATTAAACACATAGTCCGTGCTGATGTACATCATCTTGATATCCATGGCCTTGCAGACCCTGGCGATATTGCGCGTCCCCTCAGCATTGATTTTGCGGCACAGTTCCAGGTTATCTTCAGCAGCATCTACTGCAGTATATGCCGCACAGTGGATAACTGCGTCTGGTTTTTCCTGGGAAATCACAGTTTCGCACGCTGTGCGGTCCGTGATATCCATTTCCTCCACGTCCACACCGATTCCCTCAATCCCGCGAAGGCCAGTTCATTCATCACGTCATGGCCCAGCTGGCCTTTTACACCTGTTACCAGAACTTTCATAATCCATTTACCTCCGTTCTTAATAATGGCCGGCAGAGGACGGAAACCCCCGAAGCGGACACGTCTCACAAACGTGCTCCGGGGCATTTCCCTCCTCCGCCAGCCACATGTTTACCTACAGGCGGCTGCCGTACATCTTATCGAAATAATTACTGTACTCGCCGCTCAGAATATTTTTCCACCAGTCCTGGTTGTCCAGGTACCACCGGATGGTCTGCTCGATTCCTGTATCAAAATTATACGTTGGCTTCCATCCCAGCTCTGTTTCTATCTTGGCCGGGTCAATGGCGTAGCGCATGTCATGGCCGGGACGGTCTGTCACAAACTTAATCAGGCTCTCAGGCTTATCAAGGGCCTTCAGAATGGTCTTTACCACTTCCAGGTTGGTGCGCTCATTATGCCCTCCGATGTTATACACCTCTCCCTCGCGTCCCTTGTGGATAACCAGGTCAATAGCCTGGCAGTGATCCGCCACATGGAGCCAGTCGCGCACATTCTCTCCCGTGCCATACACAGGAAGCTCCTCATCTGCCAGGGCGCGGCTGATAATAAGGGGAATCAGCTTCTCCGGGAAATGATAGGGGCCGTAGTTATTGGAACACCTGGACACGGTCACCGGCAGACCGTATGTCCTGTGATATGCCAGCACGAACAGATCAGCGCTTGCCTTGGAAGAGGAATAAGGGCTGGATGTGTGCAGGGGCGTTTCCTCTGTAAAGAAAAGGTCCGGTCTGTCAAGCGGCAGGTCGCCGTACACCTCATCGGTGGAAACCTGATGATAGCGCTTGATGCCATAGGTACGGCAGGCGTCAAGGAGGGTTGTGGTTCCCATGACATTGGTCCTCACAAAGGCCTCCGGGTCTGTAATGGAACGGTCCACATGGCTCTCGGCGGCAAAGTTTACCACCACATCCGGCTTTTCCTTCTCAAACAGCTCAAATATAAACTTCCTGTCGGCAATGTCGCCCTTTACAAATTTATAATTGGGCTTGTCCTCAACAGGCTTTAAGTTTTCCAGGTTGCCCGCATAGGTCAGCAGGTCCAGGTTGATGATTTCATAATCCGGGTATTTATTTACCATATGGTGTACAAAGTTGCTTCCGATAAAGCCGGCTCCGCCGGTTACAATAATTTTCATGTATATTTTCCTCCGTTAAAAATCCTGTGGGTGTATCTTATCCACATACTTTCCGTCCAGAACGTCCTTTAAATACTTGCCGTACTGGTTCTTTTTAAGAATCTCATAGGTCTCCATAACCTGTTCCCTGGTAATCCAGCCCCTGAGATAGGCAATTTCCTCCAGGCACGCAATCTTGCGGTGCTGGTGTGTCTCCACGGTCTTAACAAAATTCGTGGCCTCCACCAGCGACTCATGGGTTCCTGTATCCAGCCATGTAAATCCCTGTCCCAGGAGAATCACGTCCAGCTCGCCCTTCTCCAGGTAAATGCGGTTTAAATCCGTGATTTCCAGCTCGCCTCTGGCCGAGGGCTTTAAATTTTTCGCGTACTCCACCACCCGGTTATCATAGAAATAAAGACCGGTGACACAGTAGTTGGACTTTGGCTTCTCCGGCTTCTCCTCAATGGAAATGGCCTTGCCGTCCCCGTCAAACTCCACTATGCCGAAGCGCTCCGGATCATCCACATAGTAACCGAACACCGTGGCGCCCTTTTCCTTGGACGCCGCGGTGCGCAGGCGCTTGGTCAGCCCCTGTCCGTGGAAAATATTATCACCCAGAACCATTGCCACAGAATCCCCGCCAATAAATTCCTCACCGATGATAAAAGCCTGGGCCAGCCCGTCCGGGCTTGGCTGTACCGCATAGCTCAGCTCAATGCCAAACTGGTGGCCGTCGCCCAAAAGAGCCTCAAATCTTGGCGTATCATCCGGAGTGGAGATAATCAGGATGTCCCTGATTCCCGCATTCATAAGGACAGACAGCGGATAATATATCATTGGTTTGTCGTAAATCGGAAGCAGCTGTTTGGAAGTTACCTTGGTTAACGGATAGAGCCGCGTCCCGCTTCCTCCGGCCAGTATAATCCCTTTCATATTTCCTCCTCGGTCCGCTGTAAGCGTGAATAGACCGCTTAGCGGACGTCTTTACCTGAATTTTTCTTTGTCCAATATATCATATTATCTCTATTTTTTCAAATAAACTGATAAATATTTCGTTATTATTAAGAAGATGGCAATATCATGATTACTGAATAATTTCCACTCCGTTACCCACGTCACCCATTTCGCCCACAGGGTTGTCACGGATGTCCGGATACTCCAGGAATTCCGCCTGCTTCAGAGGCCCAGGTCCGTTATATAGTAGTCCTTAAGGCCGAGTCTTTTAAGGTTCTTTAACCCCGCGGCAAAATTCAGGTCTGCCAGCTCGTTGCCGTCCAGGTACAACTCCTCCAGATTGGAAAAGCGGGACAGGATATTCATATGTTCCCCCAGCTTCACGTCATCATACCACACACTGGTCATTCCGCCGTAGGATTCTACATAATAATTCTTATGAAGCTCCCTATTTCTGAGTCCCAGCACCCGCAGGCTGGGATTTTCCTTCATCCTGTCATGGATGTGATTCCCTTAAGCTCCTTTAAACCGCGGACCCTGGACAGCCCTGTCCCCAAATCCAGTTTAACCAGTCCCGTAAAGGCCGACGCATCCTGAGGATCCCAGTCCATGGCCCCGAAGGAGCTGTCTGCACCGCCGGCTCCTTCCGGAACATCTCCCATGTCATGGCATGAAACAGGGGAGAATCTGCCTTAGGAACCGTTTCCTCCTGCTCCTCTTCCCCGTCCTCCCTAACATACCCGGCGGCGCGGCTGTAGGCGGGAAACGGCGGCGGGGCGGTCCTGGTCCCGGACGAAGAAGCGGCGGACAAGGACAGAATGAAAATGGCAAGCAGCGTTCCCACGCAGGCCACACCTGCGCCAAGGGCTATTTTAGCCCCGTTTTCCCTGCTTTTGCCGGAAGGGGCCGCCTGGTATATATTGTAATTTGTAATGTGCTGGACCTTCTCATCGTCCAGCAGAAACTGGCTCCCGCAGTATTCGCATTTATAAGCTTTGTCTGGGAATCCTCCACCTTAAGCCACCCCCGCAGGAGGGGCATTTTACCTCTGCCATTTTCATAAATACGTTTCCTCTTTGCCTTTTCTGGTAATCACGGTTTCAAACGGGGCCGCTCTGCGGCCTCATATGACACCATTATAATTCATCTCAGGCAGGTATGGCAAGCAGGTTTGCAGTGTTGCCGCAGTTACCTAAGGCTTATCTGTCCGGGTTCCGGCATCAGGAGCAGCAAGAGAGGGACAGCCCTCTCACCGGGTGCTGTCCCTCTCTCTTTAATTCCCTTAGTTTTCTCTATTTATCTTCTATCCCCGCCTGCCGTTAACCGCCTTCATAAACCGCCCGGCAATCTCCAGCGGCCGGGTGATGGCTCCGCCCACGATGACTGCCCAAGCGCCCATATCCAGCATTTTCACAGCCTCATCCGGCGTGTGCACGCGGCCTTCCCCGATAACCGGGATAGGAAGTTCTGACGCAAGGCGCCTGACCAGTTCAAAATCCGGTCCCTCCAGCTTGGGGGTGTAGTCCGTGTATCCGCTCATGGTGGTGCTCACCAGGTCAATGCCGCTTTTCCATGCCTTAAGCCCCTCCTGGTAATCGGAGATATCGGCCATCAGAATCTGATCCGGATATTTTTCTTTGATGCTCTGTATGTATTCCCACGGGCTCAGGCCGTCTCCCCGCCTCCTGTCCGTACAGTCAATGGCAATGATGTCGGCCCCTGCCTCTGCCAGGGCATCCACCTCCCCCATGGTAGGCGTAATATAACCGTCAAAGCCCTCATACACCCGCTTTATCAGACCGATGACAGGAAGCCCTGTCTCCCTCTTGATTCCCAGCACATCCCGCACCGTGTTGGCACGTATCATAGGACTTCCGGCCTCCCTGGCCGCCCTGGCCATATAAGGCATCAGGGATCGCTCCGGATCATAAAGAGGTTCCCCGGGCAGGGCCTGGCAGGAAATGATGAGCTTTCCTTTGATACGGTTAAAAAGTTCTGTCTTGTCCATTTCGCTCCAATCCTTTCGCTCCGGCTATCACGGCCTTTCATCGGCCACAGCCACCTTCACCACACATTTTTTGACACATTCAGGCTCTTGCAGACATCCGCCCGGCCCATGGGCCTCCCCGGCCATGCACAGAATGAACCTGCCGGGTCCCATGACGCAGCGTCCCCCTGCCCCGCCCCTGGCCGCCGCCTTCTGAAAGTCCCGGTTGGTATTCTCCGATGGGAGTCACACCGTCAAGGGCTGTCTCTATGACCTCGCACCCCTCAATGTCTATCTGGATGTCCATATATCTCTGTGCACTTCATAGCTCTCATCCGTCAGCTGGCGGGTCCTGGCTTCCATCACCTGCAGGAATACCCTGTCCCCGTCAATCACCGTCTTTCCCAGGGGAAGGGTGTTTATATCCGATGCCATCAGATAATCAATGGCTTTATCCAGATTCCTGTTCATGCCCCTGTAATTTCCTATATTAGTCAGCAAGTCGTATATCATATCAGCAGTATCTCTCCTTTGCGTCTTCTATCATGGCGGCCGCTCCCCGGCAATGGCCCGGTCGCTGCCGCATAAGTCTGTCAGCGGTTTCCTGACTCCGCCTATATCAATTCCCCTGCTGATGCGCAGCACTTCCTTTATCATGGCGTACATATTGCATGTTCCCGAACAGAGCTTATATATGATTTCATCCGCTTCATACTGGATGGCCCTGGCCTCTGCTATCCTGTTTTCCGACACCAGCTCATATATCTTTAAAAACAGCTCCGGCATGGCTCCGTAGGTACCGCCGATTCCCCCGTCCGCCCCCATGGCCAGACCGGACACCAGCTGTTCATCCGGGCCGTTGAACACGATGAAGTCCTGCCGTGTCTTCATGGCCTCCGCCTTGAACATCTGGATGTCCTGTACCGGCATGGATGAGTTCTTCACGCCTGCCACCCGACTGTTTAAAAGCATTGTCTTTAAAAGATTCATGGTCAGGGCAGTACCGGCCAGCTGTGGTATGTTATAGATAATGAAATCCGTCTCAGGCGCTGCCTCCGATATATCATTCCAGTACCCGGCAACAGAATATTCAGGCAGCTTAAAATAAATGGGCGGTATGGCTGCAATCCCGTCCACACCCAAGTCCTGGGCATGGGCCGCCAGAATGCGGCTGTCTCTTGTATTGTTGCAGGCAACATGGGCAATGACTGTGAGACAGCCCGCGGCCTCGTCCATCACAGCCTCCAGCGTCTTCTTCCTGTCCTCCACAGACTGGTAGATACATTCTCCCGAAGATCCGCCCACATAGACGCCCTTCACCCCCTGGTCCACGAAGTACCTGGTCAGCGCCCGCACCCCGTCCTCACTTACCTCTCCTGCCTTGTCGTAGCAGGCGTAAAATGCCGGGATAATTCCCCTGTATTTGTCAAGCTTCATTCTTATTTCACCCCCGTTATCTCAGACAGCTTCACCTTTCTGTTCTCAAACCGGGACCTGGTGCAGGCGTCTGCCGTGGCAATGGCGTTCCTGGCAGCCTCCCCTGTAAGCAGGGCCTTAAACTCCTCGTCCGGCTGGGCCCCATGCATGATATGGTTGAAATACTCCATCTCATCATACATGATGCTGTGAAGCCACATAGGCGGCTTCTTCCCAGGTTTGCCGTACATGATGGCTCCGTCCATCTCCGTGCCGTGATAGATTCTGGTGCGGTCGTCGTCCTCCTCCTGCGTCTTGTGCATGAGGAAATGCTCCTCCTTATCCCCCTTCTTAAGGTTCCGCCGCAGTTAAACATATCCAGGCGGATGGCGCCCTCTGTTCCCTGAATCAGCACATAATGTTCCGGCCAGTGGAAAGCGGAGCCGTACTCCAAAACAGCGTACCGGTTATCACCGTATTCCATGGTGATAAACAGCATATCGTCCTCATCCCCGAACTGTTCCCCGCAGTGGGCCACATTGCCGCCTGCCATGGTCACTTCATCAGGCAGCCGCCCATAAGGAACTGGATACAGTCCAGCTCATGGATGTGATGGTAGAGATGGCTCCTGATTTGGCCTTATTTTCTTCCAGCTGACAGAGGCTGAATATCCTCCCAACCGTTCCTGGCAGAGTGGCAGTACAGCACCTTGCCGATGACTCCCTCATTAATCATCTTTTTGGCTGTGCGCACACCCCTGAAAAAGTTCATCACATGGCCTGCCATAAAGGTGACGTTGTGGGCAACGCATGCCTCCACCATCTCCACGCAGTCCTGATAGGACAGGGCAATGGGCTTTTCACAGAATACGTGCACCCCATGCTCCGCCGCCTTGATGACCGGTTCCTTGTGAAGGTAATTGGGCGATGCCACGATCACCGCGTCCACGTCCTCACGGCTGTATAACCGATCCAGATCCGTCTCCACGTCACAGCCCAGCTCAGCCGCCACTGTCCCCGCATTCTCCGGGTCATAGACAGCCACTACCCTGGCGCCCTCCTGCTCCTTCATGATGCGGGCCAGCTCCGCCCCAAAATATCCCGTTCCAACCACTGCATATCCAATTGTCTTCATGACTGTTCTCCTTTACCGTCCATATTATTTCACTTCATGATTTCGCTGAGCTTTACCTTCCTGTCTTCCCTGAGGGACAGGGTGCAGGCGTCTGCCGTAGCTATGGAATTCCTGGCAGCCTCACCAGTGAGCAGGGGAAGGAACTCGTCCGTCACCCGGGCGCCGTGAAGCACATTGTTCAGAAACTCCATCTCTTCATCCATAATGCCCCTGAGCCACAGGAAGGGCTTTCTTCCCGGCCTTCCAAACTGGTTGCCGTTGTCCCGCTCCGTCTCCCTGTAATCCGTCCTGTCATCGTCCTCTTCCTTTGTGCGGTGCACCAGGAAATGTTCCTCCTTTTGCCCGGTCTTAAGGGTCATGCCGCAGTTGCACATATCAATTTTAATGGCTCCCATGGTTCCCTGTATCAACAGATAGTGCTCCTGCCAGCGGAAAGCGGAACCATATTCCAGAACCGCATAGCGGCTGCCCGGATACTCCATGGTTATGAACAGCATGTCGTCCTCATCCCCGAACCGGTCGTCCCTGTGGGCAACATTGCCGCCTGCCATGGTCACTGTTTCAGGACAGCCTCCCATAAGAAACTGAACGCAGTCCAGCTCATGGATGTGGTGGTACAGGTGTCCTCCTGATTTGGATCGTGTCTTTTTCCAGGTTTCGGATGCCCCGGTTCCCTCCCACGCATTGCGGGCCCCGTGGCAGTAGAGAATATCCCCGATAACGCCCTGTCCTATGAGTTCCTTGGCCTTTCTCACGCCCCTGAAAAAGTTCATCACATGACCGGCCATGAACACCACATGGTTTTCCTGACACGCATCCACCATCTCCCGGCAGTCCTCAAAGCTTAATGCAATGGGCTTTTCACAGAACACATGAAGTCCATGCCCCGCGGCGGCCAGCACGGGTTCCTTGTGAAGATAGTTGGGAGTGGCTACAATCACGGCCTGTATATCCTTCCTGGATACCAGCGATTCCAGGCTGTCCTCTGCATCGCATCCCAGCTCCGCCGCCACGGTGTCTCCATTTTCAGGGTCATAGACGGCCCGTATCTGCGCCCCCTGTTTTGTATTCATGATACGTGCCAGCTCCGCCCCGAAATAGCCGGAGCCTATCACGCCGTATCCAATGATTCCTGTTAAAGCTTCCATAAAATATAACACCTTTTACCTTTCTGTTAAATTCATCAGGATTTCACAGCGCCATCCGACATGCCGCCCGCAATCTTATTCTGTATGAGACAGAAGAAAATCACAGAGGGAAGCACCACCAGAGCAGACGCTGCCATCATGTCGCCCCAGTCCAGTATCTCAGCTCCGTCCAGGGAGCGCAGGGCAACCGCAACCGTCATCTTGCTGGTATTATTCATCAAAATCAACGCATACAGAAACTCATTCCAGGTATTGATGAAGGTGTAGATGGCCGTGGCCACCACGCCGGGCGCCACCAGCGGAAGCACCACCCGGACAAAGGTCTGCATCTTATTGGCCCCGTCGATTCTGGCCGCCTCCTCGATTTCCAGGGGTACGGTCCTGAAAAATCCGGTCAGGAGCCACACCGCGTATGGCACGGAGAAGGACAGGTACACGATAACCAGGCCAATCCTTGTGTTAATAAGCTCCAGCTTTCCCATAACCACGGAGTAGGGAATGGCCAGAAGGATGGGCGGAAATATGTAAGTGGTCACCAGCACCTTGGACATGGCCGATCCCAGCCGCGTAAAGAACCTGACGATTCCATAGGCCGCCAGCGCAGCCACCGTAATGGCAATCAGGGTGGTCACCAGAGAAATGATGACACTGTTTTTGATGTTCACGAAAAACTTAAGGTCATTGATAACATGGGCATAATAGTCAAAAGTCCATGTCTTAGGCCAGAAGGCCGTGGGATTACCTGTCAGTTCCCCCTTTCCCTTCAGGGAGGATATGATAATCCATACCAGCGGGAAAATGGAGATAAAGGTCAGAATAATCAGGTATATATGGCTGATAATATTTCCTGCTTTAAACTTTTTCATTTACTGTCCTCCTTTTCCCACTTATTGATGACCGCAAAGTAGATGCCGCATATAATCATCAGGAATATAAACAGCAGCACGGTTACTGCCGACGAGCGTCCGATAAGCTTGGTGCTCCATCCCATATTGTAGGCATAGAGCGGTATGGTCTGGGTGGTGCCCGCCGGCCCGCCGCCTGTAATCAGGTAAATCAGGTCAAAGTTGTTAAAAATCCACACTGTCCTTAAAACCACCAGCAGTCCCACCACCATCTTGATATGGGGCACTGTGACATAGTAGAACGACTGCCACGGCCTGGCCCCGTCAATCTGGGCAGCCTCGTACTGGTCCCTGGGAACCGTTTCCAGAGCCGAGAGCACATTTACCATAATCATGGGCGCTCCGAACCATATGTTAATCAGCACCAGGCTTACAAAGGCCAGCGTACCGCTGGTCAAAAACTGCGGCGCCGCCTCACAGATACCCAGCTTCACCAGGATGTTTGGCAGGAAGCCGTATACTCCGTTGAGAATCCACTTCCAGGAAAATGCGATGACAATGGATGGAAATGCCCAGGGATGATGAGAAGGGTCTTATAAACGCCCTTGCACACCTTAATCCGCTTCAGGGCCAGGGCAGCGGTAAATCCCACCCCTATCTGCCCCACCAGGGACAGGACCGTCCATTTCAGAGAGTTGAAAAATGAAAGCCAGAAACCGCTGTCCTTTAACACCTCGGCATAATTCTTAAAGCCAATGAATTTATAGGCCGGCTTTATCAGATTCTTGTTTGTAAAGCTGTATACTATGCTGGAACAGATGGGATATATGAACAATGCAATTACAATGACGATTGCAGGAAGCACAAACAACCACCTTGTATAACTTTTCTTCCCCAAGATTTCCTCCTCCTTCTCAGTATTAGAGCGTGTCTCAAAATGCATCCGCCTTTTCAGACAGCTCCGGGACGGCTTATTCAGCTGTCTCAAACAGTGCGTTCAGTTTATCCTCCGCTGTTTTGGCAGCAGTCTTTACATCTGTCCCATTGGTAATAATATCCTGGAACATATCCTCAATCACATGGTTGTTCTGCATGATTCCGGCCTGGACGTTGGGACCGTGCTCATAACCAAATGCAGTGCCGATATCGCTGCCGCGGTCAGCACTTCCTCCGCATGCGTAAACTGCCTGATGGTGTCGTCATCCCTGTAGGCGTCCGTGTCAGCGATTCCCTTGATGGCGGGAAGCATGCCCACCGGGGTTGCGTGCAGGAATTCAACGTATGTATCCTCGTCATAAAGGGTTTTCATAAACGCCTTGCAGATATCGGGATGCTTGGAAGCCTTCCACACAACCATAGGCGTGTTGGTGGTCATGATTCCCTCGTCCGGGTCGTCCGCGTGGATCTTTGGAATCGGGTAGCAGTCCACATACTGAAGCAGGTCCGGTGAGTTGGCTGCAACGCCTGAAATCTGGAAGCCGGAGTTAAAATCAAATGCGGTCTTGCCTTGGTAATACAGGGTTGCCTGGTCCAGTACATCAAAGTTAATGGAATCCTTAGGCGAGCAGTCATTGTACACCTTCACCCAGTAATTGATGCCGTCAATGGCCAGGTCGCTGGTCAGGTTGGCTTTCAGGTCATCGGTCAGCAGCTGCCGCCGCCGCTTCTCACATAGAAATCCAGGAAAAAGGTTGCCTGGAAGTCATTGGTTCCGCATGGGAAAGACAATCCGTAGACGCCGTCCTTTGTAAGAGCCTTGGCTGTGTCGTAAAGCTCATCCCAGGTCTTGGGGACTTCCAGACCGTTTTTCTCCAGCAGGTCCTTCCTGATCCACATCACATGGGCGTGTCTGTAAAGGGGAACAGAATAGTTATTGCCGTCCACCGTACCCTCGGAAATGGCTGCCTCAGCAAATTTGTCACGGCCGATACCGTCAATCAGGTCATTGACGGGCAGCAGGGCGTCTGCGTTAATCATCTCCGCAACCTGGGCCGGAAGGGCGGTACTCATATCAGGTACATTGCCGGATGCAAGTCCGGTGGTCCACTTGGTGTAAAAGTCATTCCATGAGAACGTCTCAATATTGATTTTCACATCCGGGTTCTCTTCCATGAATTTGTCCGCCGCCTTCTGGATGGTCTCCAGTCTTGGCCCCTGGGTAAAGGAATGCCAGAAGGTAATTTCACCCGAAAGCGCTCCCTTAGTCCCGCTGTCAGTTCCATCCTGCTCCTCGCCTCCTGTACCCGTGTCTGCCTCCCGCTTTCCCGGAACCGGAAGCATCGGCGGACGACCCGGAACTGCCGCATCCGCCAACAGGGCTGCTGCAAGTGCTGCCGCAATAATAAAACTTACATGACTCTTTTTCATACCATTTCTCCTTTTTCTGAATTATTTGCGTCCGTCATTTTGCTGTTTCTATAGGTATTATATTGATTTTCTTTATGCATTTCAACATTCTGGACAACTTATAATAGCATAAAACAACCATTATACTATTTTTTTGTCTTGTTTTGATTTTAAGAGGTGCGGGTAACTGTCGGGGTAAGGGGATGAGCACTGTCCGGGTGATTGCACGGGGGTGTCTGCGTATCTCTGGAAAACAGAAAAAGGACAGGGTCGGAACCTGATTCCGGATACCCGTCCTTTTTTCTTATCCTTGTTTCTTATCTCCTCTGGCTGTCCCGGCTTCCTGATTCTGAGTGTACTGCGTTTCCGGCACAATCCATTCTTTTTTAATCTGCCACAAGGCAGCCTGGACGCTTTTCGCCCCGGATTTTTCCCCTGCCCGTATCTGTTCATGATGGCGAAACAGCCTGGGCCAGCTGTCCATGATTTTCTGCTTCAGCTCAGGATAAAACCCGGTGAGCACAGCATCCATTTCCCTGACCCCGCACTGCTTTAAATATGCCTGAAAAGCCCGCTCGTCCGCCTCGTCTTCCCCCAGATATTTCAGGCACAGAATCTTATTCCAGTCATACATATCAAAAAACACAGCCTCGTCCCTGGGAACGCAGAGCGTCAATGTCCTGGTTCCTGCCGACTGGTCCAGGCTGTACAGGTTCATGAAGGACCAGTAGGGAAATTCCGCCCCCTCAGGCCTGGGAACCAGCTTCACGGCCTCCTTCACAAACCATTTGTATACAGTCAGGAAAATGGGACCGCTTTCCCCATATTTCCTGCGGACATATTCCTCCTGCGAAAAACAGCGGCCGTCCCTCTCTATGGCCTTTAAAACCGCATCCGCCTGCGCCGCATATAAAATTACCTTATCACCTGTGTCACCCATTCTTTTTTAATCTCCCATATATTTCCATATTTTGAATCATTGCCCAAAATTACGCTGTCATCAAAAAGCCGGTCCCAGCTGGCGATAATTTCCCGCTTAAGATGTGGATAGAACCGGGACATGTATGCCTTGGCGTCGCTTACTCCGTACTGCTCCATCATATCCTGATGGCGTCTGGCGTCCGCCTCATCCTTTGGGATATAGGAGTAATTGAGGATACTTCCCCATTTTTCTATATTGACAGAGGTAATACAAGCCGGGTCCAGGGTCAGTTCCAGTATGACGTCACCCGGACTGGGAAGCATGACCGCCTCGCTGGTAAAGGAAACCCACACCGGATACTCCACATCCCCGGGCTTTTGGGCCGCGTCCGGGCTGTGCCTTACCAGCCAGTCATATACCTCCAGCACCAGTCCCGCATGTTCCTGCAGGTCACTCCGGATATACTCCCGCCTGGCAATGTATCTGCCCGTTTCATTCAGCTCCTTCAGCACGTTTTCATGCTGCTTTGTCCATACCTTAATCTGTTCCATCCGGTCATCCTTCCTCTCTCCATTGATTTGGCGCCTTTGCTTTAGTGCCACTGCCCTTGCACGGTTCCTGCCGCGCCGTTTCGCCTGTCTCACGTCCCTGCTTTGCCTCCTCGTCACCGTCTCTCCCCACCGCTACTCCTGTGACATCTTCCTGTACCGGCCCGGCGTCATCCCAAATGCCTGCCTGAATACCGTGTAAAATGGTTGGCATCCTCGAATCCCACATCGTGGGCAATACAGTTCACAGGATCATTGGACACCAGCAGCAGTCTTGCTGCCGTGGTCAGGCGTACCTGGCGTATAAACTCAGTGGCGGTCTTTCCTGTGGCCTCCTTAAACAGACGCCGGAAGGTGGTCTCAGCCACTTCCGCCATGCCGCTTAATTTATCTGAAGTATATTCCTCTGTGGGATTTAACATGATATAGTCAATGACAGTCTGTATCCTTGGGTCGGTCTGGACCGTGGATTTCTTCACCCGCTTTCGTATCTGCTCCAGGTTGTACTCCAGACCGTTAATTTCCGCCTTCACATCATCGGCTCATCGGAGTTCAGAATATCAATCAGGCTGGCAATCAGAGTATCAAGAGCTCCTCTTACGTGAAATGACTTCGACTTTTTGTCCGTGCGCACCCACTTGTAGATATCACCGAAATACGGCTCGATTCCCTCACCCACATCCATCACCAGGGGAAAGTTATAGTACTCCCTGAGAAAATTGGCCCCCTCATAGAACACGGATGTGGTGAAACGGATACTGTAAAAAGCAAACGTATCCTCCAGCGCCTTACATGACAGCCAGCAGCCCTCCGGTATATAGGACACCTGCCCCTTCCTCACAATGACCGTCTCCCCATCTACCACAAACTCAGCGCTCCCGTCAATGATGTAGCGCAGCATATTGTATGGTATGGCGCTTTCCGGATAAGTCCAGGTCCGCCCAAAGGAATATTTATCTATATATAGAAAATTAAATCGGATGGTATTCATAAATGAGGAAAGCGACTGCATGATGTGCACCTCCTTTTACTGTATCTTTTTATCACTTCCAGCGCACCGGCCCCTTAGGGTTTAGTAATCTGTGCTGCACCCGGCCCTTTATGATTTGATTGTATCAAATCACGCCCCCAATAGCCAGACCCATAACAGGAAATTTTATCTGGCCGGTATATTCCTGGCCGTTTCTCTCTCACTGCCCGATTCCCAGCCGTTCAATCAGCTGTTCAATCCCCTCAGGGCTGTCTGCAAATGTTTTCACAGGAGCTCCGGTCATTTTCCCGCACTCCTCCTCCGTAATGGTGCCATGCCGCCAGACAGACCCCTGTTCCAGCTCCACGGTATAGTTCCAGCTAACCTGCCCCAGGTTATCGGTCAGGGCAATCAGCACACAGGCATACGCTTTCATACGCTCCTCAAATACGGCTGAATTAGGCGTGCTCTCCTCAAAGTTAAGCGTCCAGCCGCAGGGCTCTACGGAGGTCTGCAGTTCATTCTTAAAACTTCCCAGTTCCCTTGATATCCCCAATGTGCCTGAGAGCCTTCCGTCTGCCGAGGCATCGCCTATATATGGATTCCTGGCCCTGTACAGTTCATTAGCCAGGCTGCTGACCACGGTTCCGCTGCTCTTAATTGTAATGCCCTGAATATACAAATCCTTTCCCCCGCCGGGAAGTCTAAGTTCCAGGTTAAACGTTCCGCTCCTGTTCCAGAATGACGCAGACAGGAATAGATGACCAGCCTCTCTGCCCCATCCTCCTGCGCCAGCTTATATCCCCTGTAAACAGCAGCCGAATCAATCATGGTTCCGCCCACATTCACCTGTTCTCCATTGACATCCGTATAGGCGACCATATAGGACTCCGTAGGATATCCTATCACAAACAGCTTCATAAAAAGGACAGTCCCCATAACCAGGAACACCCCCGCGCTCCCAGAACCACGTTTCTCACGTTCCTCCTTCTCACCTTCTTCAGATAATCAATTTCCGATGGCTTCCCTGCTGTTTGGGATACCCCTTCCATATCTGCTTTCATCCGCTCATACATTTCCCTGCAGGTGCCGCATTCCTCCAGATGGACCCGGATTTCGCGGTTCGTTGTTTCAGACGTCAGGCCGTCCGCATACATGGGCATTAAATCCCGAATAATTTCACATGGTATCCTGTAGTTCATATTTTTCCTGCCTCCTTAACGACTCTCTCTTTCCCGCGGTAATAGGTTGCTCTTGCCCAGTTCTCGCTGCGCCCCATGATTTCTCCAATCTGCCCAAAGGTAAGGTTTCCCACCAGCCTGAGGTACATAACCTCCCGCATAGGGTCCTCCAGGCTGTGAATCAGACTCAGTATCTGTACATTGTCCCATGAACAGAGGGCCTGGGATTCTGCGGATTCCACAGATACCTGGTCTGCCTCTTCCAGGGGAACATGGTGCTTCTGCCTCCGCAGATAATCACGCCACAGATTCTTTGCAATTGCGCAGAGCCAGGTAGATATGCCGCTCTCTCCCTTATACCTGCCAATATGTTTCACGGCCTGGTAAAAAGTCTCCTGAGTCAGTTCCTCTGCCAGGCCGGGGTCCTGGGTACGGGTTAAGAGAAAACCATATATCATTTTTCCGTGTTTCTTATAAATCTCTTCCATGGAATCCATATACGCATTCCCTCCTCATTCGCGTCTGGGGAAAAAGACCCAGTCTGAACCTAAGATATGATATCCCCTGGTATCTGGCTGGGTAATAATTGGCTGGGTAATAATTTGCTGGAGCCTAATTGGATGAATCCTATTGGTTGGATCCTGTTATTTGGAGTCCTTTGATTCGAGCCTGCTAATTTGATTTATGCTGTGCTTCCCAAATGAGAATTTCTCTCATCCCTTAGGTATATCCAGTATCTGCCCCTCATATATCAAGTCTGGATTCTTTACAGAACCGGAATTACGCTGGTAAATAATATCCCATTTCAGAGGATCTCCCAGCTGCCTTTTGGCAATACTCCAGGGAAGTAATCTTGAAAATGCGCCGGACCTCTTTCTTACCATTCTTTCCCCTGCACGAATAATTCTGAGGCAAATCATACATTATCTTGGCCCCCTGGCTGTCGTTCTTCCTGAACTGGAAGGCTTCGCTGGGAGAAGATGGTTTCTCCACGTCAACCTGATAGTAAAGCGGTTCAAATATTCCGCCGTCCGCCCGCACTTCCTTTTCGCCGTTATCCGCCAGAAACTCATAGGACAGCTGGCAGCCCTCCTTCATATTAAGATACCAGGTGCCGCCGTGGACCGAATTCCTGGCGGAAAACCATCCCCTCTGACCGCAGTAAAAATTCTCATATTCCTGGCCGTCAGGCAGAGCGCAAAGGCCGCTGTAATACGCCATTTCATGTATCTCCTTAAAGGTATAGATTCTCTCCTGAAAATTATCCTTCCCGGAACCGTCCCCGTTCTGTGCCGCCGATACCGGATGGCTGAGCAGTGGTACATCTGAAAAGGAAATGGTAAATGCCAAACCGAACACAGTTAAACCTTTTAAAAAATCAGATACCCATTCATAGCGCCTCTCCTTTCCCTGCCAGAATATCATGCAGGTACCTCAGTATACCAATATAAAATATTTCGTCCCGTAGGCTGTTTTTTAATGGGACAAATCATAATTTTGCTATATCCTGAGCTTACGAAATATCTTTAAATTTCACCCGCCTGCCACATTCCACACTTTATCACAAGTATACTATTTTCTTCGGGCAGACTCAACACGTTTTCGTAGATAGTTTTTCTTTCCCGCTCCGCAATCTCGCCAAAATTTTTCAAACAAAAAGTGCCCGGCATCAGCCATTAACGCCAATTCCGGACACCCTTTCTTATCTCAACTGCCAATTTTCCCAACTCAATATTTTCCAGGGACAGCTCCCCTACATTTCGTTCATCTTCGCCAGCTTTGCCGCCTGGTCCGCCGCAATCAGATTATCCAGCAGCTCCTGAATATCCCCATTCATAATAGAATCAATCTTATACAGTGTCAGTTTGATTCTGTGGTCCGTCACGCGGCCCTGAGGGAAGTTGTAAGTGCGTATCTTCTCAGAACGGTCGCCGGTGCCAATCTGACTGCGGCGTTCTTCTGCCTCTGAGCTCTGGCGTTTTTCCAGCTCGATGTCGTACAGCTTGGAACGCAGCAGGCGGAATGCCTTCTCCTTGTTCTGCAGCTGGGATTTCTCGGTCTGGCTGTAATAACGATTCCCGTAGATATGGGTCAGACGAACCGCGGAGTCTGTTGTGTTAACGCACTGTCCGCCGTTGCCCGATGCGCGCATAACGTCGATACGGCAGTCATTCATGTCAATCTGCACGTCCACTTCCTCGGCCTCAGGCATAACCGCCACAGTGGCGGTGGATGTATGGATACGGCCGCCGGATTCTGTCTCAGGCACACGCTGGACGCGGTGCACGCCGCTCTCATATTTAAGCTTGGAGTATGCGCCTTACCGGTAACCATGGCAACTACTTCCTTGAAACCGCCGATGCCGTTTTCATTGAGGCTGACAATCTCCACCTTCCATCTCTGGCTGTCCGCATAGTTTGAATACATGCGGTAAAGTTCAGCCGCAAACAAAGCCGCCTCATCGCCGCCTGCGCCTGCCCGTATTTCCAGTATGATGTTCTTATCGTCGTTAGGGTCTTTTGGAAGCAGGAGAATCTTAAGCTCATGCTCCAGATCCTCAATCCGTTTCCTGGCGCCGGACAGCTCTTCCTTGGCCATCTCCCGCATCTCCTCGTCGTTCTCTTCCTCCAGAAGGGCCAGGCTGTCCTCCACGTCCTGCTTCGCCTGCTTGTACTGCTTATAGGCTTCCACAATAGGAGCCAGGTCAGCCTGCTCCTTCATGAGCCTGGTAAAACGCTTGGTATCCTGGGTCACATCCGGATCACCCAGCATAAGCATCAGTTCTTCATAATGAATCAACATATCGTCCAGCTTATCAAACATATCTATCTCCTGCTCCCGCGATTATTCCAATTACAACCACTACATTATCCTGTTACCCTGTGTTCTCTCCAAATCCGGCATCCCGGACAGTCCCCATCAGACATTTAAGTCCGAACTTTAAATCCGGACCTCACGCCCCGGCTCTCACCACCCGGTCCTGTCCTGCCAAATCCTTAAACGTCCTCACGTCCCTGTATCCCCCGGACCGGAACAATCCTTCCACTGCCTCTGACTGGTCATATCCAATTTCCATATAGATACTTCCGCCCTCCGCCAGATGATTCCGGGCCTCTTCTGCCAGTATGCGGTAAAATGTAAGCCCGTCCGAGCTTCCGTCCAGGGCAATCCTGGGCTCATGGTCCCTCACCTCAGGATCAAGGCCCTCTATGACCCGGCTGGGAATATAAGGCGGGTTTGAGACAATGACATCAAAGCTCCTCCCCGTCTCCAGACCGCAGAACATATTGCTCTCAAACAATTCAAACTTGCCCTCATATCCGCCTAAAAGCCTGTCCCGGTTTCTGCCTGCCACCATAAGGGCCTCAGCCGACACATCCAGGGCCGACACATGTCGGTATCTGCCCATAAGCGCCAGACTGATGGCAATGCACCCGGAACCAGTACACATGTCCAGTATACGCTTTTCCCTGTCCTTCTGTTCCTCCAGGACCAGCTCCACCAGTGTCTCCGTGTCCTGCCTTGGTATCAGCACATGTTCATTTACAAGGAACTCAAAACCCATGAACTCCTGCGTCCCGGTCAGATGCTGGAGAGGGGTCCGGCCGGCCCTGATTTCTATGAGCCTCCTAAATTCCCGGCATTTTCCCTCTGTCTCCTCATCCTTCTCCAGCTCCCTGCCCTTCATGGCCAGGAAGGATGCCAGGTTCAGATGGAACACCTCCAGAAGCAGATACCTGGCATCCAGCTCCGGGTCCGGCACCCCGGCCTTATTCAGTTCCTGAACACCCTGCCACAGCAGCTGCTGCATGGTCATGTTTACTGCTCCTTCACTGTCATTGCCGTTGTCATCGTCATTACGGCGACCGCCTTCCTGCCATCCCGGAAAATTCTCATTCAGGTAAGCACGCCAGTCAAACACAGTCTCCACTGCCGCGATGGCCACCTCTATCATGCTGTCATCCGGCTCCGTGGTAGTCAGTCCCTGCATCCACATGCCGGGGCGGCTGAGCACATTCACCAGCCTGGAATCATGGCGTCCCGCAAAACGCAGAAACTCATAGGACACGCCTGCGATCACAGGTATCAGCACAATCCGGCTCACCACGCGCAGCCAGACCGTATCCACCCGGATGACCATGAAAAACAGGATGCTTATGACCATGACAATCATAATGAAGCTGGTTCCGCACCGTTTATGTTCCTTGGAGCTTCCTCTCACATTGTCCACGGTAAGCTCCAGCCGTGCTCAATACAGTTAATGCACTTATGCTCGGAACCGTGGTACATAAAGGTCCTCTTGATATCCTCCATACGGGAAACCAGCTTGATATAGGCTATGAAGATGACGATTCGTATTACGCCCTCCAGTATGGCCATCACCGTATCGGAATGGACGAAGCCTCTGCATATATTGGCAATAAACAGGGGAAGCACCATGAAAATGCCAATTGCCATAACAAAGGAAAATATCATAAACCACTGTCATGAGAGCGCTCTCCAGCTTC
>ENA-OQCK01000502-OQCK01000502.1-human-gut-metagenome-genome-assembly--contig:-NODE-502-length-20927-cov-4.379567_pt1 | contig 20927 bp, 19 predicted proteins | sample MGYA00242498_ERZ504578 | MGnify/ENA primary metagenome ERZ504578 (study PRJEB26092, sample SAMD00036229) | human gut metagenome | host: Homo sapiens | study: EMG produced TPA metagenomics assembly of...
GGGTTATGTGGAACGGAGTACCTGCGGTGAAATCAGGCGCAATCATCATTGGAATTCTGTTAGGAACAATGACAGTGTTCATTATTGACAAGCAGCTTCATAAAGTGGCAATCACGGCAGTAGTAGGATATGTGCTTGCGTGTTTTGGATTTATTCACAGTGCAGGACTTGGATTCAATCCTGCTTCACCGTTTGCAATTGGATATCTGATCGTGGCAGTGTTGGCAATTATCTTGCATCAGGGACGAAAATCATGGTTTGAAGGACCGGATGATTTTGATTATGTATGATAATTTAATAGTAGAGTAAAATAAAACAGGAGATTACTGTATGCATCTCCTGTTTTTTATTTCATAGTTTTGATTTTCTATATCCATTTTTCGGTTTAAAAATGGATACTGGGATGATATTAAAAATGCATTTCCTATTTGAAGAGTTGAAAGAAAATGTTCATAAGTATTCTTATTGTATCTGCGATGGTGATCATTTTAAATCTGATCTCTGTTACGGGAGTTTTATGCTTTGTGTTGTATCTTGCAGCATATTGGGTGATTGGATATCACATCCTAAAAAAAGCAGGAAAAGATAAGTTGCGATTAGTTTTTCGTAAATTTTTTGAACACGTTCTTCAGCAGATACATTCTGGAAAGCTCTTCGATGGTAAAATGTTTATGGATGTTGCGGATTAGAAAATTATGAATCTCGGAGATTACCAGATTTTAAATACACAGATTTTTCGCAGTGCATATCCCAGCCAATGGTTCCGGTATGACAATAATTGATTTCCAGAACATCCCGACGGGATGCGTGTTCCATGAACATTCCTCCTTTTCCTTTTTTGGGAATATTGAAAATACAGAAATTTTGTTTTGAGGCATTTGTTACAGAAAATGACCAAAAGTTTAAAATCCTTCTGGTCATTTGAAGTTCGTGATTTTGTAATACACATTTTTAAAGATTTTGTCCCTCATAAAGTATCCAGTCGAAGTCGCATATCCTTCTGTTTTGTGTTTATTTGAAGTTCCATACATACCGAGATAAGTTCCGGTAAATCCGGAATTTGTAACGGAACTTAACAGTGTAGGATCTGCCTTCAAATAGAGAGGAACTTTCATTTGCTCATTGCTTCCGTAGTAAAAGTGATATCCAGTTTCATCGGCGGAAACAGTAAGGTAAACACGTCCGGAAAAATCCAACATGGTTTCAGCGAGAATAGTTACATCATGATTGTACACTTTTTGTACTCGGAGTATTCTCTGAGAATGTTTTAAAGATACAGTGAATGTATAATGAAAGCGATCATCCTGAACAAGAGCAAGGCCGGCGTCTTCGTGGTCGGAAGATGGGGAAAAATCCATTGCAGCCTGCATATGAAAAATTTGGTGTTGTTGTCGTCTCCCGAGAAAAGCAGGCGTACAAACTTCTTCCAATTTTTCCGGACACAGGTACAGCCGCAGGCAGCCGGGGCGTTCTGTCAGAGAAAATAAATGAACAGGATAGGGGTGAATGCTGTTCCAAATCATACTCAACTCAGTGCATTCAAAGTTATCACTATAAAATTCGGGCTTTCCAGTATCATATGGCAGATTCGGACGTCGTTCCTGAGTGTTAACAAGTCCATTTTCTGTATCTATCCGAAGCCAGCCGTCAGAATCCCAGAGAACAGGAACCAGGAATGTTTCGCGACCTAGATTAAAGTGTGCGTGTTTGTATGGACGTACTGCAAGAAGCACCATCCACCATTCATCGTTTTGAGTTTTTACAATATCGGCGTGTCCAGTGACAGAAATTTCATGTTCTAAAGAAAGATGTCTATGGGATATAATTGGATTTCTGGGACAAAATTCATATGTTCCATCAATTTTACGTGATCTTGCCATCATAACGCTATGATTGGTAAAGGTTCCGCCCTCTGCAACGACAGATAGTACCATCCATTTTCGTAGTATATATGAGGTGCTTCAATCCATTTGCTTCTAGTCTTTTCGCCATCCCATATGATGGTACGTTTTCCTTTGAATTGAAATGTTTTAGAATCCAATTCGCAGAGATAAATCCCATGGTGACCTTCATAATGTTCCGGATTAAAAATGAAATTGCCAGTATACCAGATACGACCATCATGATCAAAAAAAGACTGGAGTCGATACCGTCTGCGTCTTTTATGAAATGAGCGTTACTCCATGGTCCAGAGGGATCTTTCGCAGTAATAATATAGTTATCACGCTTTGCTTCGCGTCCCCCGGATACAAATGTATTGATAATATAAAAGATACCATTGTGGTATCGGATTGTTGGAGCCCAAAGTCCAAGAGATGTTTCACAGTTGTGGTAATCCAGCTGCTCAGGTCTGGAAATCCCATGACCAATTTGCTCCCAGTGAATCAGGTCTTTACTGTGGAAGATAGGAAGACCGGGAAAATACACGAAGGAAGAGGTGACCATATAATAATCATCCCCTACACGACAGATAGAGGGATCTGGATAAAAACCGGAGAGAATAGGATTCTGATAATATTTGTTATTCATTGTATGATATACCTCGCATTATATAAAGTTTATGGACAGTATTAGTATATCGCTTGGAAACGTGAAAGGCTTTTCGAATGTTGCACAAAATTGAGCAAATATTGCGAGGCGAAGCATTTGGTGATAAGATGCAAGTAGATGCAGAAAGCCAGACCATGATGTTAAGGAGGATAAGAGATGATAGAAATACTGGAAGGAACGCATGAGACAGTCAGATATGGAAACAACTCAGGTGTCAAAATGTACCACAATACAGACTATGAGGATTATCCGGAACACTGGCATACATCAATAGAAATCATAATGCCTCTTGCAGAAGACTATACAGTGACTGTTGGAGAAGGTAGATACTGTTTAAAAGAGGGCGAAATTATTATCATCAATTCAGGGGTGCTTCATGAATTGAAAGCACCGCCCAAAGGGGAGCGGATCATTCTTCAATTTAGTGATTTTTTGCTTTACTATTTAAAAGAAATGGAAACGATGCTGAATATACTTCCGCCTGTTATTTACTTGTCTCCGGAAAATGACAGGCAGAGATTATACAGTTTTGTAAAAAAACAGATAGATGCAATTGTAGTGGAATATGACGGAGAAAAAACATTTTTCAGTGCTGCAATCTATGCAAGATTGATTGAAATATTTGTATTTCTTGGAAGAAATGAAATTTGGGGTACCAGACAGAAAAAAAGTATGGCAACTGCGAACAATCTGGTGAAGAAAAAAGAATATATGGAAAATATTATGAGCGCATGCAATTATATCAATCAGCATTACAATGAGCAGCTTTCATTAGAAAACATTGCTGAAATCAGTGGTTTTTCAAAATTTCATTTTACAAGAATTTTCAAACAATGTATGGGAATGACATTTTATGAATATTTGAATCAGAAACGGATTTCCAAAGCGGAGGAATTATTGAGTACGACGAGTCAGAGTATAACGGAAATTGCGATGAATTCTGGATTTTTTTCGCTTAGTTCCTTTAATCGGACATTTAAAGCTTTGAAAGATTGTACGCCAAGTGTATACAGAAGAAAAAAGGATGATGCATGATAAAAGCGCAAAATGTGATTAGAATTTGGCAAGATTGTAAAAGAATTTTCAAAGAAATATAGGTATGCTATACCAAAGAATGCATGTGAAATGTGCAAAGGAGATGGTCAAAATGCAAAAGAGTATACAAATGCCACAAATTTTACAAAAAGGATGTGTACTTCAAAGAGGAAATGCTACAAGAATATGGGATGGTATAAAAAAGGAATAAAAATAGAAATTTCTTTTCAGAATAAGCAATATATGACAGAAACTGATGAAAATGGAATGTTTGAAGCACTTATTGCGTGCAAATCAGGCAGAGGACCCTTTACTCTGGAAGTGAGGAGTGAAGATGGGCAGGAAGTAGAGATTTCAGAAGTTTATGTAGGGGATGTTTTCGTATGCGCAGGACAATCCAATATGGAATTACCGATATCCAGAGTGCGGCAGATGTTTCCAGAGGAAAAGGGTCTGTTGGATGTACATCACTATAAGGTGGAAGAAGCGCCGGAGTTTGGTAAGGCTTTGAAGAACCATCGCAAAGCAAAGTGGTCAGTATGCGTAGGAGCTGACCTGGAAGAGTCAACAGCATTAGGGTATTTCTTTGGAAAATTAATCTCGCAGAGGGAGGGTGTTCCTGTTGGTATTATCAATATCAGCAAAGGAGGAACTCCGATTGAAGCTTGGACAAGTCCCAAAGGACTGAAAGATTATCCAGAATTACTTGCAATGAAAGAGCGGTTTGCGGATGAAAATTTCAGAAAGTCATTCCTGGAAGAACAGGACAAAAGAGAAGATGCCTGGCATGAGAATCTCAGAAAGAAGGAAAAGTATGAAAAGGAAAAGAACTGGAAGAAATTTTTTATGCCAGGAGAATTTTCAGAACAAGGATTACAGAGATTTTCAGGACTTGTATATTTGAAAAAGAAGTTTTCTGTTCCGGAATATTTGCTGGGACAGAATGCAGTGTTAAAACTTGGAACCTTGACGGATAGTGATGAAACGTACGTGAATGGAGTCTTTGTTGGTGAAACAGGATATTGTTTTCCGCCTCGAATTTATCCGGTAAATGGAGGAGTATTAAAGCCGGGAGAAAACGAAATCTTGATACGTTTAGAATGCAGGGATGGAAAAGGAAGAATTACACCGGACAAACCATTTGGATTATATTTCCAGACGGGAGAAGTGATAGAACTCAAAGGGAGATGGGAATACCAGGTTAGAGTGGTCAGTGAACCGGCGCCATCTTTAGTGTTTATTTCCAGGAAGCCGACATGTATGTACCAGGGAATGGTAGCCCCGTGTTTAAATATGACGGTAAAAGGAGTGATTTGGTATCAAGGAGAATCAAATGAAAGAAATCCCGAACAGTATGAGAAATTGTTAAAAGGTATGATCTGTGACTGGAGAGAACACTGGAGACAGAAAACATTGCCGTTTATCATTGTGCAGCTTCCAGCCTGTGCAATGGATATGCAAGGTGGTGGTGCATGGTCGGTTATTCGAATTGCGCAGTGGAGAGCAGCGCAGCTTCCAGATGTTGGTGTAACTGTAAACTTGGATTTGGGAGAATATAATGATTTGCACCCACTCAATAAAAAGGAAGTGGCCTACCGGGTATATCTTGCAGCAAGATCTTTGATTTATGGAGAACAGAATGTATGGGAAGGTCCTGAATTGACTGGGGTTCAGAAATCAAAAGAAGGTGTGGAATTGTATTTTGATACAAAAGACGGGCAGACGCTATTGCTGGAAGAAAGTAAGGATGGACTCTTTGAAATCTGTGGCGCAGATGGAGAATTTTATACGGCACAGGTGGAGGTAAAAGCAAACAAACTTATAGTCATCAAAAGGGAAAAAGATGAAGAAATCTATGCAATTCGTTATGCCTGGGCAGATGCACCACAGAGAGGACTCTTGAAAAATCATCAAGGATTTTTGACAACACCATTTTGTGTACAGATGAAAGAATAGAGTGTGGAAAGGAGAAAAAGATGCAGCTATTTAATGATGGATGGGAATTTTGTAAGCAGAAATTACACACAACATTAGACCAGGTGATGCAGCGTCAAGATGAATTTTATCCCATAGGAATTCCGCATGACTGGCTGATTTACCAAAGTAGGAATTTGTACGAAGATGGATGTGGATGGTATAGAAAGAAGTTTCATCATCAAAAGAAAAGCAGCAGTGAGCTTGTGATTCTCAGATTTGATGGGATTTATATGGATAGCAGAATCTATATCAATGAAAAGCAGGCGGGAGAGTGGAAATATGGCTATACAACGTTTGAAATTGACATTACAGAATTTCTCATGGAGGGAGAAAATGAGATTTATGTTTCTGTAACATATCAGGCGCAAACAGCAGATGGTATACGGGGGCGGGGATTTATAGAAATGTTTGGCTGAAGACAGTACCGAAAGATCATATAGTATCTGATGGAATCTATGTTGTTTCAAAACGGTTCTGTGAAAATAAATGGAAGTTTCATGTCGAAACAGAAGTGCAAACAGAAACGGTTTTAGGCATACAGTTATCTTATATATTGAGAAATCCGGAAGGAAGATGTATGATTTAGAAGGGAAGGAACGTATATCGGAAGGGCAGAATGGAGTTTGTAAATTTTTGTTTGAAACAGAAATATCGGATCCTCAAATTTGGGATGTAGACTGCCCGGCATGCTATAAGCTGGAAGTTCTTTTAAAAAAGAATGGCAATATTCTGCAGGAGGAATATCAGACAATTGGTTTTCGAACGATAGAGTTTATTCCTGAAAAGGGATTGCTGTTAAACGGGAGAAAATTAAAACTCAATGGAGTGTGTGAACATCATGATTTGGGATGCCTTGGAGCGGCGTTTCATAAAAAAGCGATGAAGCGAAAAATGGAGATTTTAAAGCAAATGGGGGTAAATGCACTGCGGCTTGCTCATAATATGCCGGCGCCGGAGGTGATGGAACTTGCAGACAGAATGGGGATATTGATTGTGTCTGAAGCGTTTGATATGTGGATATCTGAGAAAAACCCGTATGACTATGCTAGGTTTTTTAAGGATTGGTATCAAAGAGATCTTGCAAATTGGATTAAACGAGATAGAAATCATCCTAGTATTCTGATGTGGAGTATAGGCAATGAGATTTATGATACACATGCAAGTGAAGAAGGGCAGATATGGTGTAAAAAGCTTGCGGAAGGAGTTCACTCCCTTGATCCGGAAAAGAATGCGGTTGTGACGATAGCATCGAATTATATGCCATGGGAGAATGCACAGAAATGTGCCGATATCATAAAGAATGTTGGCTATAATTATGGTGAAAACTATTATGCACAGCACCATGAGGAACATCCGCAATGGGTGATTTACGGGAGTGAGACAGGATCTATCGTACAAAGCCGTGGTATTTATCACTTTCCGATGAAACAGTCGGTACTGTCTGATATAGATGAACAATGTTCTTCACTTGGAAATTCAACGACAAGTTGGGGAGCGAAATCGGTTGAGAGCTGTATTTTATCTGAAATAGAGCAGCCGTATTCAAGTGGTCAGTTTGTATGGTCTGGATTTGATTTTATCGGAGAACCCACTCCATATCATACAAGGAATTCTTATTTTGGACAGGTCGATACCGCTGGTTTTCCGAAAGATTCTTATTATTTATATCAGGCAGCGTGGACGGATTATCGCAAAAATCCGATGGTGCACATTTTCCCATACTGGGATTTTAATGAAGGTCAGCGAATAGATGTGAGAGTATGTTCAAATGCTCCTATCGTAGAACTGTTTTTTAACGGGAAAAGTCAAGGCGTTTGTGTATTGGCGCAAAAAGAAAAGGCAATATTGGCAGGACACTGGCAGATTCCATATGAGGCAGGTACACTTTATGCAGCTGCGCGCGATGAAGAGGGGCATATTTGGGCAGAAGAAACAAGGCAATCTTTTGGAGAGGCAGTACAGATTTCGCTGAAGGCATCAGAAACAGAATTGAAAGCAGATGGAGAAGACATTGTATTTATTGAGATTTCTATGAAAGATAAAGAGGGGTATCCGGTAGAAAATGCGAACAATTATGTAAAGATTGAAGTGGAAGGTGCAGGTGCATTGGTTGGAACTGACAATGGAGACAGTACAGATACGGATGAGTATAAATCAGGAATAAGAAAACTGTTCAGTGGCAAGTTGCTTGCAGTATGTAAAGCAGATATTGTTCCGGGGGAGATGGTTGTAAAAGTAAATGCCACAGGTATGCAGGATGCGGTATTGCGAATACCGGTACGTGAAGCCCAAATAAGGAAGGGTATCAGTAGGAAAGCGTATCTTCCAGAGGAAAAAGAGAATCAAAGTGACAGACCAATACAAGTGCGTAATATTAAATTGGTGAGTAGTCAAGGACAGCATCTTTGTAAAGAGAATATGGTGACAGAGGTAACGGCTCATATATGTCCGGAAATAGCGGCAGATCAGGAGCTTATATGGGAAATTGTAGATGATGCAGGGATTCCGCTTAAAATTGCAGAAGTGCAATCAGAAGGTCGGAAGGCTTTGATTACAGCAAAAAGTGACGGAAACTTTCGGCTTCGATGTATGTCGAAAAGTGGTACTGAAAAAGTAAGGATTATTTCTGTCTTGGAATTTGTAGTTGATGGTTTGGGAAAAGCATTTACCAATCCGTATGAATTTGTCAGTGCAGGATTGTATGATTATAGTAAGGGAGAGATTGGAAATGGTAATGAACATGGTGTGGCAACATCAAGAGACGGGGAAAGCAGAGTGGGATTTCAATGTCTCGATTTTGGAGATTATGGTTCGGATGAGATTACAATGCAGATATTTGCGTTGACAGATGATCCATATGATATACAAATATATGAGAGAAATCCGGATGAGGAAGGAATTCTTTTGGGGAATTTTGTATATCAGAAACCGAAAAAGTGGAATGTGTATCAGGATGCTGTTTTTCAACTGAATCAAAAATTGAAAGGTATTACAGAACTTTGTTTTGTTTTTCAGGCGAAAATGCATGTGAAAGGTTTTTGTTTTAAGAAATATGAAAGAAGCTGGCAAAAGCTTTCAGGAGAAGAATGTGACAGTATTTATGGTGATAGCTTTAAGAAAAAAGGAAACAAAATTTGCGGAATAGGCAATAATGTTACGATTGGTTTCAAAAAATTGAATTTTGGAACCGCAGGTGCCAGATATGTTACCATAGCAGGAGCAACGCCACTTGAAAAAACATCCATTGTTTTGAAGTTTTTGCAAAATGGAGAAGAAAAACAATGTATCATTGAATTTGTCAATGGAAGTTCAATCCAGAGATTTTCCATAGATCCATTATATCAAATGAACGATGTTAGTCTGGTATTTCTTCCAGGTAGCAAATTTGATTTTGAGTGGATTCAATTTGAGAAGGGGATCCCCCCATCATCATCTTAGATGATGGGGAAATCCCCTTGTTTATTTGTAGGAACAATATGTGCAAATATTGCTGACAAGATGGCAAAATTGGAAATGAATAAAAGAAATATTTTTTGTATAATAACGATAACAAAAAAGAAGTACAAAAGGGAGGAGAAGTGGTATGAAAAAGAAAAAGGAAAAGTCGACAATTCCAAAAGTGAAACCGAGTGATTTCAATAAAAAAAACGAGCACTCGCTCTTGAGACACATCAAAAAGGAATGGAGATTGTATTCTCTTATGGTACTTCCGATATTGTATTACATTGTTTTTAAATATGTACCAGTTATCGGAAACATAATTGCCTTTCGCAGGTATAAGGGTGGCCCCAATATTTTGGGAGAATACTGGGTGGGATTTCGGTATTTTGAGCAATTTTTGAAGGATCCACAATTTTGGCAAGCATTTTGGAATACGCTCAGATTGAGTATTGAATATTTATTGGTCAGATTCCCTGTAACATTGATATTTGCGCTTCTTTTGAATGAACTCAGAAAGAAATGGTGGAAGAAGTCAGTGCAGACGATTTCTTATCTTCCGCATTTTATTTCCCTTGTAGTTGTCTGTGGTATGGTAAAAGAACTCTTGGCGGCAGGAGGCCCCATCAACCAGCTGATTCAGAGTCTTGGGGGTGACAAGATTGCATTTATGTCAGAACCCGGATGGTTTGATGCGATCTATATTCTGTCAGGCGTGTGGCAGGCACTTGGATGGGGGACAATACTTATCTGACAGCAATGACAGGCATTAACACAGAATTGTATGAGGCGGCGGAAATGGATGGAGCCGGAAAGCTCCAGCAGGTATTGCATGTGACGATTCCGGGAATTTTGCCGACGATTATGACACTGCTGATTATGGATATTGGCGGGATCGTGACATCAAGCAACATGCAGAAAATCTTGTTGTTGTATAATCCTTTGAACCAAGAACGTGCGGATATTATTGGAACTTTGGTATATAGAATGGGTATTACAGGAGGCAACTTAGCTATGCAGCGGCAGTGGGATTGTTCGAAGGTGTCATTGGATTGATTTTAGTTTCTACAGCGAATTTCCTGTCGAAAAAATTTACTGAGACTTCGTTGTGGTAAGGGAGGAAGAAGAGATGAGTGCAAAACCTTCAAAAGGATATCGCGTATTTCAGGTAGTAAACACGATCATTATGATTATTATAATTTTTATTACCCTGTATCCGTTTGTGTATCTTGTTGCACAATCGTTTAGTAGTGATGCGGCAGCAAGTGCAGGACTTGTAACATTTTATCCAATAGACTTTAATTTGGATACATACAAATATATATTAAAAGATAATCAGTTTTTCCGATATTATGCAAATACTATTTTTTACACGATAGTGGGAACATTTATATCAGTTGTTATGACAGCATTGATTGCCTATCCACTCTCCAAACCAAGGCTTCGGCTGAATAAGGTGATTACACCCATGGTTGTGTTTACAATGTATTTTGCAGGCGGTACAATTCCAAATTATATTGTAGTCACACAGTGGCTGGGATTGCAGGACAGTATGTGGTCCATCATTCTTCCGGGAACTATCAGCACATTCAATTTGCTGGTAATGAAGTCATTTTTTGCCGGACTTCCAGAAGAATTAGAAGAGGCAGCTGCAATTGATGGTTTAGATACATATAGAATCTTTGTTAAAATTATTCTTCCGCTGTCAAAACCAATCATTGCAACGATGTGTCTGTTTTATATTGTGACAATGTGGAATGAATGGTTCACTCCGATGCTGTATCTGGACTCGAAAGATAAATGGCCAATTGCATTGTATGTAAGACAGCTTGTAGAAGGAGCAAATAACACAGAAGTAGGATCTTCAGCAGATGCGAGCAGTGTACAGGCAACCTTAAAATCAGCTACCATGGTTCTGACATCCATTCCGATTATTTGTATCTATCCATTTGTACAAAAATATTTTGTACAGGGAATGACGATTGGAGCTGTAAAAGGGTGAGTATTGCAGTATTGAAGGTATAAAAAGTTAAACAAAAATAAAAAAGGAGGAGACTTATGAAAAAGAAAATTTTTGCACTGACACTTTCTGTTGTGATGACAGGAATGGCACTCGCAGGTTGTGGAGGGAGTGGGGCAGGGAGTCAAAGTGACGGGCCGACACTTTCACAGGAAGAAGCGGATGAAAACCTTGATTATGAATATGGAGAGGGGAAGACATTCTATTCTGAGGAACCGATGACATATTCTATGATGTATTCGGATCATGAAAATTATCCGTACCAGGAAGATTGGCTTCTCTGGAAGGCAATTGAGGAGAAAACAAATGTCACATTTGATCTTACGACAGTTGCGAGAACGGATTATAACGATAAGGTGTCAGCATCTGTTAATAGTGGAAGCGCTCCGTATATTATTCCCAAAGTCTACGATTCGGCAGCTTATGAAGACAGTGGACAGGTCGTTCCAATTAGTGACTGGGTACAATATATGCCGAATTATCAGAACTGTGTGAAAGAGTGGGGGCTGGAAGATGACCTCAAGCAGATCATGGCTGCAGACGGAAAATATTATCGCTTGCCGGGGATGTGGGAGACAGCAGCAGGTGGGTACTCATTGGCAATACGAAAAGATGTATTTGAAGCAGCAGGGGTAGACTTGAGTAAAGAGGCAACCTGGACATGGGAAGACTTTTATGAAGCATTGAAAAAAGTAAAAGATTATACAGGAAAAGACTATGTCTGGTCTGATGGATTTGGGTTTGGAAGCACGATGAATATTGCAGCAACCGTGTATGGAGTAACAGGAGGTTATTCAACAGACGGTGGAGACTGGGGGCTGAAAGACGGAGTTAAATTTGATTTTGACAAGGATGAGTCTATTTCGCAGATACGACAGAAGAATATAAAGAGTATTTATCTGTGTTTGCGAAAATGTATGAAGAAGGAATTCTTGATCCAGAAACATTTACTCAGGATACAACACAGGCACAGGCTAAATTTTATCGTGGAGATTCTTATGTGCTGAATATGAACTATCAGCTCTTTTCAGACACCTTAAATGGTAAGATGCAAGTGGATGGCGCAGAACTGTATTTTTTGACTACACCAGGTGGAGCTGCAGGGCAGTTGAAAGTATCAAGTCGCGATGGACGTTTGGAAAACGGTATTATGATTTCACAGAATGCATTGGATGAGTTAGGTGAAAAAGAATTTATAAAGATGCTCCGTTTTATTGACTGGTTATGGTATTCAGATGAAGGTCAGACACTTGCTTTGTGGGGCGTAGAGGGTGAAACCTATTCAGTAGATGATGACGGAAATATCGTATTGAATTCGGATATCTACTACAATGGAATCAACCCGGGTGCTGAGAAACAGCTGAATGTAGATTATGGATTTGGAAATGGAGTATTTGCATATGGTGGTTCAAAGGAGTTGCAGTACTCTAAATTTTCTGATCAGGAAAAAGAGTGGAATGAACGGATTAACGAGAACAAAGAGGAGATTCAGTTGATGCCACCTATTTTGGCAGATGAATTGCAAAAAGAAGATTTGAACCTTATAAAAACTCCATTGATGGATTATGTCAATACGGCTGCATTAGAATTTATTACAGGTAAGCGCGATTTGGAGACAGATTGGGACAGCTATGTTTCGGATTGTGAATCGAAGGGATGCACAAAATATGTGGATATGGCAAATGAAATTTATCAGGAGACAAAAGACCTTCTTGAGTAATTGAACAGAAAAACAAATCTGGCAGTTTAGCTGCCAGGTTTGTTTGGAATATTCAGAACAACAGGTTGGAGGGGCGGAATATGGCGACATTAAAACTCGAAAAGAAGACAGCATTCCCTTTTTTTATTTTACACGAATGTGGGGACGGCGTACGCAGAGTTGCAGAAAAAGTAAGCGTGATGTGATCGGTGTTACAGATACCCAGACGGAAGTTTCAGTTGTGGAGATATGTGCAAAGGGAAAAAAAGATACACAGCATCATTCTCAGGCGGTATTTGTTGCGACGGATGGCTGCGGAGAAAGGCAGAAAAGCTTTTATATGAGATTCCAGAACTGAAACGGGTCAAGGGGAAAAAAGAATCTTATGCATTTCTTATCAGAGAAAATGTTTTGGAGGAGGCTGAAAATGCGCTTGTTATATACGGAAGTGATAGGCTGGGAACAATTTACGGATTATTTCATCTTTCAGAACTTCTTGGTGTGACGCCAATGCTATATTGGGGGGATTGTCCTTACAAAAAAAGAAATCTGGTAATCATAGATGACAAGGATAATTATATTTCAAAAGAGCCGTCGGTTGCGTATCGAGGATTTTTTATCAATGATGAATGGCCATGTTTTGGAACATGGACAACATCACACTTTGGTGGATTTAATGCAGAAATGTATGATCATATTTTCGAGTATCTTTTACGTATGAAGGGGAATTATCTCTGGCCAGCAATGTGGAGTTCCTGTTTTATGTTAGATGGACCGGGAATGGAATCTATGAAACTGGCAGATGAATATGGCATATACATAGGAATGTCACATCACGAGCCATGTATGAGATCTGGTGCAGAGTATAGTAAGGTAAGAGGAAAAGGAAGTCCGTATGGAGATGCGTGGAGTTACAAGACAAATAAAGAAGGAATTATAAAATTCTGGGAAGATGGACTGAAAAGGAGTCAAGGATATCGTGTCTTTCCGACGATTGGAATGCGAGGAGAAAACGATAGCAAGATATTGGGATATAATGCAACAATTTCAGAAAATGTACGTCTTCTTAAAGAGGTCATTACAAAACAACGTGAACTAATAAGATCCATACTGGAGAAGAAGGAGAAAAAAGTTCCTCAATTGTTTGCAGTATATAAGGAAGTAGAAGATTATTACTTTGGTGAAGAGGGGGAGGGACTTAGAGGATTCAAAGAGTTAGAAGATGTTACACTTCTTTTATGTGATGATAATTTTGGAAATATGAGAACTCTTCCAGAACAGTTTGAAAAAAATCATCCAGGTGGGTTTGGAATGTATTATCATTTGGATTATCACGGGGATCCGATTTCCTATGAATGGGTTGCGTCCACACCTCTTATGAAAATATGGGAACAAATGACAGAAGCGTATGAATACGGGATTCGTCAGTTATGGATCGTAAATGTAGGCGATGTTAAGTTTCAGGAAATTCCATTGAACTACTTTATGAGTTTGGCGTATGATTTTGAAACCTGGGGGTCCAAGATTATGAACAGTGCACAAATCTATACAAAAATGTGGATTGATAAAGTGTTTGGATCATATACCTCACAGAAGGAACGCAAAACGATTCGGGAAGTTTTGGAGGGATATCTGCGTTTAAATGCTCTTAGAAGGCCTGAAGCATTGAATGATCAGATTTATCATCCGGCTCACGAATCAGAGAGTGAAGGATTACTGAGACTTTGTGACTGTTTGGAAAACAAAAATGAAGAAGTCTACAGGAGACTGGCAGATAAAAAAATGGAAGATGCATACTATAGCATGATTTATTTTCCGGCAGCGGCATCGTTGAATCTTCTAAAAATGCATTTATATTCCGGGAAAAACCATCTTTATGCTTCGCAGGGAAAAGCAGTGGCAAACGTATATGGAAAAATGGCAGAAGATTGTATTGAAAAAGATCAGATTCTGGCAAATGAGATGGGAAATTTCAATCAGGGAAAGTGGAATGGAATGCAATTAGCATCCCATATAGGGTTTACAAACTGGAACGATGAAGACTGGCGCTATCCAGTTCGGCATACAATCAGACTTCCCGAAAAAGCACGACTTATCGTATCTCGGGCAGATGAAATTAGAACGTATACAAATCAATATTTTCCAAAGCCGTTAGTTATAAAAGATTTTGCCGAATCAGAATGCAATTGTGTAAAGATTCAAATTGCGAATGGAGGCAGGAGGTATTGAAATGGCGAATTTCTGAAAGTGCCAGAATTGTAGGAATGGATGGTGTTGCAAGAGAAACCGAACGAAAGTCATGTGACTGGATTTCTTTTTCCCAAAGGTCAGGTGCGACAAAATACCAGGAAGAACTCATTCTTACAGTGGATAAAGAAAAATTGCTGGTTGGGCAGGAAGAAGAATACCAGTTTGAGATTTGTACGGATACGGAATTTGTACCGGTAATTGTTACTGCTTCCAAAAAAGAAAGATTGGATGTTCCAGATGGAACGTTTGTTGCGGAAAACGGAATGTTTGTTTTGGATGCAGTGCATTTTACGGAAGCAAAAGGAGGAATTTTTCAAGGAGAAACGGCAGAATTTAAAGAATTGAAACAATTCGGAAAATACGACAGCGGAATAAAAGTATTTCCTGTGACAGCTTCTTTTTTATCAGAACACCATGCACCGGCTGTAATATATCAGATTTGCTCGGAGATGTCGGGAACCTATTGTTTAGAATTGCATACATCGCCGGCCAATCCTCTTGTTTATGGAGGAGAACTTCGAATGGGGGTCAGTGTGAATGGAAAGCAGGAAGAAGAGATTGGATTTACAGGAAAAGACTATAAAAGTGGTGAAGTAAGCTGCAGTTCATGGAAAGAAGCCGTATTAAATCAAGAGCACGTTGGAAGAGGAAAAGTAATGCTGGAGAAGGGAGTGAATAAAATTCAAATTTCAGCCAGAGAGGCCGGAATTGTATTGCAACGGTTGGTTTTGTATCCTATCGATACCGTAAAAAAAGAGTCTTACCTTGGTCCAAAAGAGAGCATGAGAATAAACAGGAAGGATGTTACAGAATATGAAGAATCAAATGAAAACAGCGGTGATGACAAGTCTTCAAAAAGTTGTGATAGAAAACAGGGATATTCCGATTCTGGAAGATGACGAGGTTCTTGTACAAGTTGAATATGTGGGAATATGTGGTTCGGATCTGCATTATTTTGAATCTGGGCGGATTGGTGATTTTGTGGTGAAGCCACGTTTGTACTGGGACATGAGGCTGCCGGAACGGTTGTGGAAACAGGAAAAAATGTGAAACATCTGAAGAAAGGCGACAGAGTGTGCATGGAACCGGGGAAAACATGTGGTGTTTGTGAATTTTGCAAATCTGGCAGATACAACCTCTGCAAGGACGTGAAATTTTTTGCAACGCCGCCGGTTGACGGTGTATTTCAAGAATACGTGGCACATGAAGCCGGACTTTGCTTTTTGCTTCCCGATCAAGTAAGTACATTGGAGGGAGCATTGATAGAACCGCTGGCAGTGGGAATGCATGCGGCGAATCAGGGAAATGCCCATTTGGGTCAGACAGCAGTTGTAACAGGAGCGGGATGTATCGGTCTTACGACAGTATTGTCATTAAAAGCAATGGGGGTATCACAGATTATTGTTGTAGATATTATAGAAAAGAGACTCCAGAAGGCTCTGGAAGTGGGAGCAACAGCAGTAATCAATGGAAAAGAAGAAAATACTGTAGAGAGAATGATGCAGTTGACAGAAGGCCGAGGGTTTGATTTGGGAATAGAGACTGCCGGAACTCAGATTACGGCAACTCAGTTGATTCAGGGAGCAAACAAAGGCGCAACAATTGTATTTGTAGGATATAGCGCTTCGGGAGAAATGACACTTCCAATCGGGACGGCATTGGATAAGGAACTTACTTTCAAGACGGTATTTCGCTATCGCAATATTTATCCCATGGCAATCGAGGCAGTCGCATCTGGAAAAATTGACATTCAAAAGGTGGTAACAGATTATTTTGAATTGGATGATATACAGCAGGCACTGACGACTTGTGTGGAAGATAAATCAAACATAGTGAAAGGCATTATCAAAGTGAAAACGGATAAAAAGAGTGTCTGAGAAAAAATAAAATATGGATAAGAATGGAAAAAAGATAAGCGAGGTGAGAGGTATGATAGATAGAAAAAATGCGCAGCAAATGGCAGAGGCACTTGTAGATAAAATGACAGTGGATGAAATGATAGGTCAGTTGAAGTTTGATGCACCGGCAATTGAAAGACTTCATGTTCCAGCGTATAACTGGTGGAATGAAGGGCTCCATGGAGTGGCGAGAGCAGGAACGGCTACTGTGTTCCCACAGGCAATCGGTATGGCGGCAGCCTGGAATCCGGAAATGATGAAAGAAGTTGGAAATGCGATTTCAGATGAGGCGAGGGCAAAATATAATGAGTCTATAAAGCATGAAGACAGGGATATTTATAAAGGACTGACGCTATGGTCACCAAATGTAAATATTTTCCGAGATCCTCGTTGGGGACGTGGCCATGAGACTTATGGAGAGGATCCGGTTCTTACGTCCAGGCTGGCAGTGGCATTTATTGAAGGAATGCAGGGTACGGGGTCTTATCTGAAAACAGCGGCTTGCGCAAAGCATTTTGCTGTCCACTCAGGACCGGAAGCATTACGTCATTCATTTAATGCGGTGGCAACAAAAAAAGATATGTATGAGACGTATCTGCCTGCATTTGAAGCGTGCGTAAAAGAAGCAAAAGTAGAAGCTGTTATGGGGGCGTATAATCGTACAAATGGTGAGCCATGTTGTGCAAGTGAAGAATTGATAGGTGAAATTTTAAGAGAAAAGTGGAAATTCCAGGGGCATTATGTATCCGATTGTTGGGCCATTCGAGATTTTCATGATCATCACCATGTGACCAGTAGTGGTGTGGAATCCTCCGCTCTTGCATTGAACAGGGGATGCGATTTAAATTGTGGATGTACTTACTTGTGCTTAAAAGAGGCATTTAATAAGCATCTTGTAAAGAAAGAAACGATAAAAAAAGCGGCTGTGCGCCTCTTCACAACAAGGTTTTTGCTGGGAATGTTTGAAAAAACGGAATATGATAAAATTCCATATACATGTGTAGAGTCCAGAGAACATTTGGAATTATGTGAAAAAGCAGCACAGGAGAGTATTGTTCTTTTAAAAAACAACGGTGTGCTTCCATTGAACAAAAGGGAAGTAAAGACAATTGGGGTGATTGGACCAAATGCGAATAACAGAAGTTCTTTGATGGGAACTACCATGGAACGGCGTCACGTTATGTGACAATCCTAGAAGGAATCCAGGATTATGTAGGAAATGAAGTAAGAATCTTGTACTCGCAGGGCAGTCATTTATATCTGGATAAAGAGGAACAGTTAGCTCAAAAAGATGATCGCATCAGTGAGGCTTTGAGCGTAACGGAATATTGCGATGTCGTCATTCTCTGCGTGGGGTTGGATGAAAGCCTGGAGGGGGAAGAAGGTGATACAGGAAATGCATATGCCTCTGGCGATAAAAAGGATTTGGAATTTCCACAAGGACAGAAAAGATTGATGGATGCAGTTTTGAATACAGATACACCGGTTATTGTCTGCAATTTTACAGGAAGTGCCATGAAGCTGTCTCTGGCTGATGAAAAAGCAGCAGCGGTAATTCAGGCCTGGTATCCAGGTGCACAAGGAGGCGCTGCATTGGCAAAAATTCTGTTCGGAGAGGTATCGCCAAGTGGAAAACTTCCAGTTACATTCTATCAAAGTCTTGATACATTACCAGCGTTTGAGGATTATTCTATGCGAGGCAGGACATATCGATATCTTGAGGAGAAACCACTCTATCCATTTGGATACGGACTGACCTATGGCGAAGCAAGAGTTATAAAGACAGAATTTGTCAAACAGCCAAAAAGGACAGAAGATCTGATTATTCAGGTAATGGTAGAAAACGTTTCGGCCAGAACCATTCGGGACGTTGTGCAAGTTATATTCAGAATAACGATTCATCTTTTGCTCCACCAAACCCGGTGTTGTGTGGGTTCGCAAAATCAGATTTTGTGGCAAGGAAAAAAACAGAAGTGACGATCACAATACCAAAAGCTGCATTTCAGGTGGTGAATCAGCAAGGGGAAAAAATATGGGATTCTTCATCAAGTACGCTTTTTATAGGAATGGGAGGAGTTGATGAAAGAAGTCAGGAATTAACAGGACAGCCGGTAAAAAAGATGCAGATTGTCTGGTAGAAAATCAAAGTTCCTATAAGCTTGCTGTGTCCTCTCTTGTATTTGTGGGGAAGAGATAGTATAATATGGAGAAAAGACAACAGAAAGGACAGAAAAACAGCTATGGAAAAAACATTATGGGAGATATATAACGACACACAGCTTGCAGAGCTTGAAACTCTGACAGCAGATTACAAAGATTTTCTTGACGCAGGAAAAACGGAGAGAGAATGCGTGACAGAAGTGATCCGCCTTGCAGAAAAAGAGGGCTATGTAGACTTGAATCAGAAAGATACATTGCAGGCAGGAGATAAAGTATACCTGGACTGGATGGGAAAATCTATCGTATTGTTCCAGATCGGTGAGGATCCACTGGAAAACGGAATGAATATTTTAGGAGCGCATGTGGATTCTCCGCGTTTGGATCTCAAACAGAATCCGTTGTATGAGGAAAGTGGATTTGCATATTTTGATACACACTACTATGGCGGAATCAAAAAAATATCAGTGGGTGACACTTCCATTGGCTATTCACGGTGTAGTAGTGAAAAAAGATGGAACAAAATTCAACGTAGTGATTGGCGAAAAAGAAGAAGATCCAATATTTGCGATCACAGACCTTCTGCCACATCTTGGATCCAAACAGATGGAAAAGACAGCGGCATCCGTCATCGAAGGGGAAGCTCTGGATATTCTGGTAGGAAGCGCACCACTTTGTGGTGAGGAAAAAGATGCGGTTGTAGCACATATACTGAAGCTGTTAAAAGAGACATATGATATCGAGAAAGAGGATCTGATGTCAGCAGAGTTGGAAATCGTTCCAGCAGGCAAAGCACGCGACTGCGGTCTGGATAGAAGCATGGTAATGGCATATGGACAGGATGACAGAGTTTGTGCCTTTACTTCTTTGATGGCAATGTTCCATACAGAAAACAAAAAGAGAACATCCTGCTGTATCCTTGTAGATAAAGAAGAAATCGGAAGTGTTGGAGCAACTGGAATGCAGTCTCGTTTCTTTGAAAATGCTGTTGCAGAGATTTTGGACAAGTGCGGAGAGTTTTCTGAATTAAAACTTCGCCGTGCAATGGCAAATTCTACCATGATCTCATCGGATGTGGGAGCTGCATTTGATCCGATGCATGCGGATGTTTATGACAAGAGATCTAATCCGTTCTTTGGAAAAGGTATGGTGCTCAATAAGCATACGGGATCCAGAGGAAAAGGTGGATCTAATGATGCCAATGCAGAGTACATTGCAAGACTGAGACATGTATTTGATGAAAATCAGGTTGCATTCCAGCTGACAGAGATGGGCAAGATCGATGCCGGCGGCGGCGGAACAATCGCATACATTCTTGCAAACTTCGGAATGGAAGTGATCGATGGCGGTGTTGCAGTGCTGAGCATGCATTCTCCATGGGAACTTTCAAGCAAGGCGGATGTATATGAAGCATATCGTGGATACTGCGCATTCTTAAAAGATATGAAATAAAAGACAGGGTGAGAAGATACTTCGTGAGGGGTATCTTCTTTTTATGTGATGGGATTTGTTGGAATTGTGCAAAATGCATAGTTTTTTTGCGAGATTCACGACAATATATTTGTTAAATGCTGAAAAATAAAAGGTGGAATGATTAAAATAACCAAAAAATAGATGTAAAAATTGTACATAATTATGTACAAAAGGCTTGACGTATTTCGGCAAAACCATTAAAATATTATATGCGACTTAGTGCAAATTTATTTGAAAAAAATTATATTAGGAGGTCGTTTAAAAATGGCAACAAAATGGGTGTATATGTTCACCGAGGGTAATGCAACAATGAGAAACCTTCTCGGTGGAAAAGGCGCAAACCTTGCAGAAATGACAAGTCTGGGACTCCCGGTACCACAGGGATTCACAGTTACAACAGAAGCTTGTACACAGTATTACGAAGATGGCA
>ENA-OQCK01000503-OQCK01000503.1-human-gut-metagenome-genome-assembly--contig:-NODE-503-length-20896-cov-2.296596_pt1 | contig 20896 bp, 38 predicted proteins | sample MGYA00242498_ERZ504578 | MGnify/ENA primary metagenome ERZ504578 (study PRJEB26092, sample SAMD00036229) | human gut metagenome | host: Homo sapiens | study: EMG produced TPA metagenomics assembly of...
GACTGAGCGGCTAGCCTGACTTCGATCGATGCTCAGACTACGTAGTGTACACGATCGATGCTCAGACGACGTAGCTGTACATCGTCGATGCTCAGACGTACGTAGTGTACATCGATCGATGCTCAGACGTACGTAGCTGTACATCGATCGATGCTCAGACGTACGTAGCTGTACATCGATCGATTCTGCCATCAATCTTAATGAAGTATGAATGTAATCAAAGAAAAAATATCTGACTGAAAACTCTCTATTGTACTTCTTTATCTGGTTTTTAATATCCTCAATAGAAAAATCTGGAATATGAACTATGTATAATGGACTGGATTCTATGTAAGAAATGGCTTGTTCTACTCTTTCAAGTTCTCCTTTTTCATAATCACCATATAAAATATGCTCTTCATTTACTTTACTAACAGCAGCAATAAGCAATGTTGGATCTCATCTACTGGCATTTCTGTTGAAAAAATAGTAGTCGGTTCACAATTGCCTGTATAAATATATTGTTTTTTAACCACATCATAAACGTATGGGACTGCTATTTTACTAGCATCTCCTGCCGCCATTCTTGTTTTACCTCCACCTTGGGGACAGGAACGCATAAACAAACATCCTAATCTTGCTCCTCTTGATACCGTATTAAGACCATCATTATTCAGAGCCATGCCAACATCAGGAACTTCCATCAATTCATTTACTAAATCTGTCATGCCTTCACCAGCTTGTACATCGGTACTTAGGGTGTTAGTACAATATTTCATATTAGGATTAATAACGAAAGTAGTTTCAACCATTTCAATGATGTCTTGCTCTGTATAATTATCAAACTTAATTTGCTCTGCTTCCATTTTTGAAGTGTCAGCAATGGTACTATCAAAAATAAATCTGGTATCTAAACCTTGTTTCTCGTAGTATCTAAGCAAAGAATACTTTCTCAATCTGTGATAGTAATATTCATAATTTTCAAGTGTTGCCATTTCTCTAGCATTAGATAAATATTCAATGCCTTGATTCTCTTGAAAAATAGAATATTGCTCTTTATAATTGCTTAAATAAGAATCTATGCTAAACTCATCAATCGTGCTGCAACCTTGCATATGCAGATTGTAAACAGCAACAAAAAGCAGTTCATAAAAGTTTTCTGTATTGAAATCTGTTCTGACTAATGGTCGGTCTATATCGTCTATCAATGATGAATCTTGTAACAAACACCCTATTGTATTCAAATATGCTCTTTTGTCTACAAGCCCTTCATGAGCCATTAATCCACCCCTTTCTTAATTGATTCAATATCAATCTGTTTTACTTTTCTCTTTTTGGGTTGGACTCTAATCGTCTTTTCTTTGTACATGTTTGAAACATCTACACCCTCATTCAGTTCCAGTACCTTATTTATAGAGTCATAATATTGCATCGCTTCGCTGTAATAATATGGAATGATCCCTACAATATCGCCAGTTAAATCTTTTTCAATAATCTCATGTAAATAAACCAATGTCTGATACATGGTTTCATAAGTAAAACTGTAACGCTTAATATAGTCTTCTGTTAACGCATATACCTTTGCACTTAACTCTTGTTCTTCAACAATACTTCTTAAATACTTATAATATTGTTGTTTCTTTTCATATTCTTCTTCTGATAATGCTTCTTTTAATTCGGCTTGAGGTTTTGGTTTTCTGCCACGTTTCTTTTTTTCAGCAACCTTGTCTATCTGTTTACTTTTATCTTTCTGTAATGTTTTAATCGCAATATTAAAACACTTTTGATGAGCATAGCGTCCTTTATATGGAACGCTTTGCTCATCTGTAATTAGTTCATTGCATATACAACATTTATTTAGTTGAGTCATTCACAATTAACCTTATAAATTATTTTCTTCAATAAAACTTTCAATGTCATAGATGATAGATTCGATAAGCTGTTCCTGACCCTTTTTTAGATCACTTGCTTTCTTTGCCCTCGCCTAACTGATTAGCCACAATTGACTGTAAATCTTCAAGATAACCATTATCAGCTAACTTCTCACCTAATGACTGTAACTGATCCATCAAATCATCATATGTCTTTACAGCAACCGTTCTCTGTGCCTTCTGCTCTGCAAAAGTTACAGCCGTAATTCCTTCTTCTCTCTCCTGAATCTCAATCGCCTTAACAATCACATCTTCAAGAGCTTCTGCTGTAAACTCTTCAATATAAGTTGTAGGAAGATAATCGAAACGAGAACGAGCAAAAAACTCATCAGTCTGTGCCAAATAACCGGAAGACTTTACAACCTTACCATCCTTATCAACACCATTAGAACGCACATATACGCATAAATCTGTATTATTGATAATAGGTGACAATGCTCTCTTATCTGCTTTGGGAGAAATAAAACCTTCCTTTTCCTGTGCATGAGCTATAAAATAACAACAATATCCAGCACCTACCAACTTATTAATCTGCTTCCAAAACTCAGTCTCATACTCTTTCCAAAGACATATCCACCATTTCCTTCTCCAATAGAAGGTGCCTTATACTTCTGACAAATGAACTCCTGACAGTAATTAGCAGCCGCCTCAATCTCATCAAAGATGATTGTAGAATACATCTCTCTAGCTTTTTCTACTGTTGCAGGATCGGTCAACTGCTTATTAATCTTGATAAAATCAGACCACTTAGTAATAGGGCAGAATGGAACACCAGGATGGCATTAAGTCCTGCTTCAAACGGAAGATAAAACGGCTTCTTCATGCGTGTAGCCTGTTTCGTCTTTCCCAAGTTATTGCCACCATACACCAAAATTACCTTTCCCTCTAAACCTTTTGCAACTGTACTGACCTGTGGATTAAAAATATCTAATTCCATTAAAATGTTTTCCTCCTGATTTTTATGTATTTACTGTAATCAAAATGGTACATATTTTCATACTGTTTCATTTGTACCTACTGTCCGTTTCCTTAAAATCCTAAACTTCTACCATGTGCTGCCCCACTAGGCTTTGCGGTTCCATTGGGCTTTGCGCCACTCTGGGCTTTCGCTTTTGCTTCTTCAAGCTTATTCTTTCTTTCCTGAATAGCGGCTTCAATTGTTTCGGCTACATAAGGAAGCTCCGGTGTAATACCCTCTTCATAAGCTTCAGAAGCACCTGTAATAATAAGATCACTCTTAAACTCTACAGAAACTTTCTTTCTCGGTTTGCCAATCTTTACAGGAATTTCAGTAACCGTTTCAATTCTGTTATTGATAATATCCCCATAAAACTCTACAGTCTGTCCAGGTTCAAACCCAGAATCAACAGCCTGTGCAACTTCACCTTCAGCTACCAAATCAATCGGTTCAATTCCGTTATATGTAGGCATCCAACCACTAACAACTGTTCTTCCAGTTTCTATACCCTCTGTATCAAGTTCAGGATTGATACCAGAAATGAACATTTCTACTGAAAACTCTGCCTTTGGCTCAAGTTCCTCATCAACCTTTAATCTGTTAAAGAAATTGCTTCTGTAAGAAACAATCTTCTCACCATTCTTACCAGTAAACGGACTAAGATCACCACTCACCTTAACTCTAGTAGCTTCTTCTTCTCCAACTTCTGCAATAGACTTGTACTCATTCATTACCGTCTGAATACCTGCGTAGGTCTTGTTGTCAGTACCAGCATTTGTCTTTTCATTAACATTCACATTAAACTTAACAAAATTAACATCAGAAGTTTTTACTGTCAGACTACCTGTAATCTTTGTTTTTCCTTCCTCTGTTACAACCTTCAAATCCTTCTCGCTAACTACTCCGTGTACAAATGCCTTTGCGTTTGCCTGTCTTAAATTTGTTTCTGTCATTAAAATAATCTCCTCCTAAATAAAAATTTGTAAAATAAATTAATAACTAACAAAACTAAAAATATGATAAACAGCCCTTTCAGACTGGAACATAGAAATAACTCTATATGAACATCTATGATGAAACAGCTCTTTCATTGTGATTCAATGACTATATATAGTATGCGCAAGCGCTCATCCATCTATATATAGTAATATAGACACACCATAGGCAGGCTGTATCTTGCCTAAACAAATATTCTATGCTTAGTTATTTTTATTTGTGGGAATTTGGTCTGAAATGACCATTGAATAAGAAATTAGTCAAACTATTCTGGTATTGGCATCCATGCAATAGGTTTCATACCAGTTCTCGAACTTCCTCTAGCCGTTAGACAATGATATTCAATCTTCTTTTCTCCACTGGGGTGAATATATGTATATTTATGTCCTACATACTTTCGCCCGTTGAGCTTTGCTTTGAATAAAACGTCTACACCGTCATCTGGTAGACTATCTTTACACAAAATCCAACTTCACTAGTACCATTAAGCAACTTCTTAAATCCTTCAATAGTATCTTCTCTATTTTCATAATTCACTAAACTTTTAAAATTTACATTGTGCGGATTATCGATTTGATACTGTATAAAATCTTTTGCTAAGTCCATATGGCACCTTACTTTCCGGAATTCTCCCTATCAAGAATCTTCACACCGCCATTACATTTAACAGTATCTGTGGCAAGTTCTCTCATCTGTGCATAAGCAGAATCCAGTTTTTCCTGTAGCGTAGCGATAGTATCCTTAGCTTCCGTTAAATCTGTCTCTAAGCGCTTAATCTTATCATTTAGCGCTTTCTGCTCATATTCATTCTTCTGCTCGATAGCCCGCTTTTCAAACCCCCAAGACTTACTAGCATCGGACTTTCCCTTCTCATAACCATCAGTTGTTGCAGATTCAATCAACGAAGGAATTTCAGCTACCTTCTGTTCAAGGTCACTAATATGGTTCTCCTGTGCAATAACAGATAATTCTCTTTCTTCAATAGAATTATTCCACGCTTCCAGCTCTTTGCGCTTCACAACCTCTTCATCTGCCCATTTATCTTCGGCAATCTTTCTTGCTCTATCACGATTATATGTATATTCCTCTTCTTCACGCTGCCGCTCCTGTTTTAACTGTGCTTTTAAATCTGCGGCTTCTTTTCTAATTGTGTCCAGTGCTTCAGCCTTTTCTTTGTTGAGAGCATCAATCTCATCTTTAATAGCAGCCTTTGTGTCCTGAAGATTTTTCTCTGCTTCAACTTTAACCAGCTTATACTGTTCATCCAACTCATGAGCCTTGTCTTTATGTGCGTTTACCAGGGCAACAAGTGTGTTTAACTCTGTTTCAATATCATATAATTCGCATAATTCTGCCTTTTTAATATCAACTGCCTCACAGATGTCATTGTACTGCTTAACAATTGAATCATTCAGAATACCCGCGCCTGCAATCTCCGCTGCCGAATCAAGAGTCAACTTCTGCTTTTTTAATTTCTCCTGGGCAACCGGATCGTCCTTTGCTGCCATCAACTTATCAAGTTGCTTCTTCTGGGTCATATATGCCTCCATGATTTCTGCCTTTGTGCTCTTTGCGTTAATGTCTGTCATATAATTATCTCCTTTTTTTAATTTATATTTTGTACAGCTATTGCTGTATTTTTTATTTTGATAGAATTAGACTGCACCCAATTCTTTTGTTCTCTTGCGTTCATTCTTTACCTTATTCTCTATCTTCTCCGCTGCTAACTTATTCTCCATTCTTCTCATTACGCTTGCGAAATTGCCAATCGGCTTACAAATTAATCCCAAATTTTTACCTCACTCTTTCCTCAAATATTTCCCCGATTTACTAACACTCTCCATCCGACCATTATGTAAATCATCATAAAACGCCTGATTAGGATTTAGAATTGTATATGCCAGTCTTTCTCCAAAAAACACTCCACACCCGCCAGTACAGTTATCAACTATGACCGTTGTATAGGCAGACGTCATAGCCTGACCACCAATGCCGCCGAAGCCTAATGATGTATCTCCCCATACTTGAGGAAACGTATAGAATTCAAACTCTGGCCAACAACAATTACCTCTCCCATATTCTTCTTTATTTTTTACCTTATTCCAAAATCTCTCTTGGATAAGTGGTAAACATGGTAGTTCTGTTCTTATTTTGCTCACCCTCTCTCAATTAATATTCCCAACATCCATATACAAAGTGCCCTAAATACTTATCACACTTTGCGCAGTGTAAATCATACTCCACTTCTCCAATCTCATCGTAATAAGGATTTTTATGTATTGTACTTTCGGAGCCACAGTCACACGTTAGCGGTAAATCTTCCATGGTTTTCACCTCACATAATCACATAAAATAGGAATTTTATATCAGTTAAAAAGTCTGTGATTTCTTAGTTGATTTGCTGTTATTAGAAGATATTTGTTTAAGATTCTTCAGAAGCTGAATATTATCATTAATCATGAGTGCTAATGCCTGGTCGCCAGTAAATCCAACTTTCACATATGCATCGTAGAGATTCTTCTTTGTCTTTGCAATCACAGAAGGGTACTCTGTGTTATTTGCATAATCCTTATAGATTTCCACCACTTCATGAGCCAGTTCATAAGCCATAGGCTTATACTTGGCAATGTACTCTCTTACCACTGGCATAACTAACTCCGGGTTACTTGCTAACAATTCTAAAATTTTCTCCATAGTGTTATATTCTCCTTTTTATGTATAATATTTTTTTAATTATCGATTTGAAATAAGATTTTCAATCGCTATTCTCTATCATCTTCTGTATCTACCTGTCCAGATTCTTCCAACCAGTCCTCAATACAATCTGTACAGGTATAACAGGATATTGCATGGTCATCCATAAATCCCGACTCATTAAGTGCATAATCACCTATAGGAATATCTTTATCACAAGCATTACATTTGTGTGGCTTTCTACACTTTACTAACTTCTCTTTATAACAAGAAATTTCTTCGCTATCCATATCACCATCATATAATCCACAGTCTGTATACATATCTTTTGGATATTTTAGTTCTTTACTAATGATGTATTCACCTCTATTCTACTATTCTCCTTCCACAATTTCATAAGTCTTTTCAAAAATGTTAGGTTTGCATGGATATAGTTCTCCATTTACTCCGCGAATAATGTAATCTCCAACATTTGCATGGTGAGTTCCTTCTAAGGTATCAATAAACATCTCGCACGGAGGTTCATCTAATCTTAGCGATCCAAAATGAATCATTCCATCCTCAAAACGCTTTTACAGCCCAATCAGGAACATAATACTTGCCATCGGTCCCAGTAAATCGCCATCATATTGAAATGCTTCAATTACTACCGGTTTCTTTCTGTACTTTGCCATTACTTACTCCTTATATTCTGAACTTTATAAGCCTCGTTCAATTCCTGTTGTAACTTCTTTTTCTCCATAGGATTTCTAACAATATCTTATTCTCCTTTTAAGTCCTGGGATAGTTTGGTTTATTCTCCATGATTTGAGACAGACTGTTTGGAAGAATATCTACATCTCGTCCCTTATGAACACTTCCTGCATTGCTGCCATTAATTTTAAGTAGCATCCCCCATTGATATGTTTGGGATTTTTTTAGAATACTCTTCAATAAGATATATAGTTTAATAGATTGCTCCTCAGAGTATCCAGTTAATTGCCATCGCCTGATACCTTCTGTATCTGATAATTTATCCGTTATTCTATAACCTCCTCGCTCGAAACTTGGTTTTCATGGTCTATAAAACAACCACGTCTCCCCATTTTGTATGTTTAATTTCAATGTCAGATTCACATAAATCTTCTGTTCCTTCGTAGCATCCTCCACTGTCTCTATATTGAATCTCTACATCAAAATCTTTAGCGTTTATTTTTTATTGCCCACTCATATAATTCCTGAATTGTCACATTTATCACCTCCAATGAAACGTGGGTTTATTCCTATTACGTAATATCATCATCATTGTGACATTCCATATAAGTTATTAATTTTCCTTGAGATTTTGCATACTCAATTTCTGATCTAGTAGAAGTTCCAATATATCCATCACTATTAATCACATAAATCCCATCCGCCATATCAATTTTTCTCTTGTGCATATCATCTAACATTTCCTTAGTTCCTTCTGACCATACCTCATCATCGCCAGAATGACCAAATAAACCTACAGAAATCACAATGTCCCCCTGAAGCGTTAATATCTTTTGCATTCGTATAAAATCATCTTTAAATCTCGTGCTACCGCATAGCGTAATAACTCTGTATTTCCCTACCATACATTCTCCTCTCTGCAATCCCAAGGAAAGCAAACTTTATATGGAATCTTTGACGGTTTTACATCCACCTTACCATGCGGATGAGTTTTGTCCTACCCAGGTTACTTTGAGACGCGTCACTTCACAAAGACAATCAGATGGAGTCGAGCCACCACCCCGTCGCACCATGCCCTCAACTACCGAGACGGAATTGAACCGTCCTTATGGATTCTCTGGGACTCGGACCCAGGATCTTTCGGTTATGATCCGAATGCTGTAACCAACTCAGCTAAGAATCCTAAACTGGGCATGTTGGATTTGAACCAACGAATGCAGGAGTCAAAGTCCTGTGTGTTACCATTTCACCAATGCCCATTATCATGTAAGGTCATTACCGGCTTACCCTTACATATTTTATTTATACTCGGAAAACCTGCTTCAACCGAGTTGTTGGCTCATAGAACTTCATGTGTGAACAGTATTCCCTGGCATTCTGTTTCAGCTCAGCACAGTCAGAGTTTAATTTCTATGATTTAATTGCCACCAATCAGTCTGACAAACCAATATTATGTCACATTAAATAGATGCTTAATTTTTAAATCTTCAAGTTCTCTCAAAACAATTCTATCGCCCACTGGCCAGAACCCTATACCATTTATTTCTCTAGTTTCGATGTTACAAAATATATCTAATGCTCCAACACTTATTTTGTAATCATAATTCATTTTAACAAAACCAAAGTTAGCAAGCTGTTCTATTTTTACCTCATCTTTTAATTTAACCATCCTTACCTTTCTTCGCAGGAAATCGAAGTTTCAACTTAAATTGAAATATACTCTACTTCATCATATCCTTCCTTTGCCAGCTCAATCCCATATCTTACCGCTCTAAGATAATCGTCTGCATCAAATAAATCTCTATTAATGGTTGCATCTTCTGGATATTCAGTTAAGTCGTATACACTAAAAAGCTCATCATCTGTTTCTGGATCGTAAACTGACTGTTCACGCATTCCCCAATCACTTTGTTTGTCTGCAATTTCTAAAATTTTCTTCTTCATTCACATATTCTCCTTTACTCTAACCACTTATTATCAATATAGTAGAATCCAAACACACAACCGCCCGTCAATACAATCCATAATATCCAAAATATAATTACTACACCGCCAGATTCAAGGTTCTCAACTGTTTCTTCTATATTTTTGCCATTATAAAATTCTGTGTTATTGATTGTTTTATCTTTTAAACTTGTGAAAATCGTTCCGGTATATTCTGTGTCGCTACCATAATAAACATATCTTATATGAGACGATTCTTTTTGAGTATCAATATGGTGCTCACTCGGCTTATAAATCTGTCCATAGTCAAACTCAATACCTAAGAAAGTCACTTTATTACAATGCTCTGACCATCTATCAACAACATCCCATGTCCAATATACTTCTGTTTCTGTATATGTCTGAGATTTACCATTTACAGTTCTTGTTTTCGTAACGGTTCTTGTATGTCTGGTATACCTTTCTTTTACTTTTTCTACAGACATATATTCTCCGCCAATTTCGGGATATGCAACAGTATCGACTGCTTTTAAATCGCCATATACAAAGGCGTTACCTACGTTAGTGTCCATACCATATTGAAATAATTCTTGATTATCTATCTTGACAGCCTTATTGTATATCTCATTCTTATCCATCTGGTGTTCTGAAATCTTTGCGGAAATCAAAACACCGATAAGCAGCATAACAGCTATAATAGAGATACTTGCTAGAATTTCACGTTTAGTAATTTCAAAATCACCAAAATCAAATCCTTTTCTATTTCTTTTACAATAACCACTCATATACTCTATTCTCCAAAGAGATTCTGAGGAGCGTCCACAGGAGCATTATAGTCAAGGTATGTATATTCCTGCATTTCATACCCAAGCATGTCTAAAAACATTCTTGTTGGAAACTTACGGACATATCTGTTGTATTCCTTTATCTGCTTATTGTAATTGCTACGATATTCAGCAATAAGATTCTCCGTCATTGATAATTCGGTCATAAGCTGCTTATAATTTTCATTCGACTTTAACTCCGGATATGCCTCACTTACCGCCGCAATGGCAGTTGTAACATTTTCAATATCTCCAGTAGAACCACGTCCATCTACGATAGCTTTCAGTGTATCCGCTTCATGTTTGTCATACTGTTTTACGCAATCAGCCAGATTATATACAAGATCTACTCGACGCTTTTCTTGTACTTTGATATCTGAAGAGGCCGTGTTCACCTGCTCCTCAAAAGCGATTGCCTTATTCTGTGAACTCTGTATTCCAAAGACACAGAGTAAAATTACAGCAATTACACCCGCTCCAATAATTAATAGTAACTTCCAATTTGTTTTCTTGTTCATACTTTTAATCTCCTTTTTATAACACAATCATGTATAACCACGTCCATAAAATCTGTAGCATATGAATACTCTGATCTTGTATTAAATTTATTCTCTTTTTATTTGCCTTCAAATCATCCACAAACATATGAATCATAACGTTTCCAGCAAATAGCAATGGATACCATGTCCCACCAAACAACACCACACGTACTGTCGGCACCAGCATAACCATGAACGTCCAACTGAAACTGTGCATAAACAGTGCTGCTATATAATCATATTTAAATAATTTCTCTGGTGCATTTTGTTCCCACCATGATTTCTGTTTTGCTGATGCTAACCAACCTTGTAAATAGTAATCATCTACTATATGACAGAAAATCATTGATATGAGAATTATAAACTTTATTGCCATCTATGTATTCTCCTTAAGCATGAAAGGTTTATAATATTTTCGTATCTCCTCAAAAACCATATAGTATAACTGATTACATAACGCATAAAATTTTATACAATGACAATTCAAATCATCTCCAAGCAAATTTTCTACTACATGCCTCAACACAAACGAAATGATTGAATACCTGTTTAGTGGAATATTGTGATTAACATGTGCTTGAATTAAATATATTAGTTCATCTTCTGTTTCTTCTAGTTCATGCTTATACACATGTTTAATTAATTCTCCATTCTCGTCTCTGGAGTCTCCAATAAGCATTTCAAACATAAAATTTTGAAAATCATATGAACGAAAATGTTCTCTAATCTTATTTTCTGTTATTTTATCTAACAGCAACTAATTCTCTCCTTTCCAGATGAAACCGATTTTTCTTCTGCCTATTAAAATTTAATCCATCCGTCAGTAATACCAGTCATCCAATAAATATGCTCGTATCTATCGTTTGAAAGACAACCTCTGCTTATTTTATCCATTATTATTTTTCCCAATAATGAATGGCAACGTGGTCAGACTTTAGTCTCATTGTTTTATTTATATCTTCTGTAGTAATTGCAAGTTTAATGAATTTTCGTCTTTTCATGCTTAATCGCTTCTTCCTCAGTCAAGAATACTGTTTTACCAATACTGCTTTTTACAAAATTTCCAATGTAAAAGCCGTCTCCGCGTACAGTAAATGTATATTTCTTTTTGATTGTTTTCCTATGCACATAACACTTTTTGATTACCTTTGAGAATTTCTGTGTATCAAAGTCATATTCTCCATCTGTAATCACCCACACAGTTTGTCCTATTTCAACATCCGGAACTACTGTCGCAACAAATTTTTCTACCTCTTTTCTCAAGCTTTCTTCAAAAGCGTCTCTATAGTAATCGTCACCAATATACACTTCGGTCTTATATAAGAGAAAATCAAGCATCTCATCTACATCCACCATCCTCTTTTTTACTAATCTTTCTTTCACCATATCACCTCATCTCTGCCAGTATCCATAAGCCAATGTCCAAGGATCTAATAAGGGTTGTATCTTTTCTTAAACCTGTAAATTCTGTATCAAAAAATATCTTAATATTGTTCACTCTTCCTTTCACACGTAAACTAGATTTAATCCATTATCCCTCTCCCACATAAACCAGCCTGTCAATATATTCTCTACCTTCATCTTTAAAAATCGGAATATTCATATCAATAATCCACTCATTCTCAGATTTAGACGAATCACGTAACTGACATAATTCCGTAGAACCATTTGACTTAACTACAATTTTATTTTTTACAACACAATTCCCACGTTTCTGATATGTAGGTAGAGCGTTCCAGTTGATGCCTTTCTGTACCATAAGCATATCCTGAATCTCATTACATGATTTATTCTGTAATTCTTTATGAGAGAAATTAGCCTGACCGACCATTTGAATTGAATTGCGACTAGCATCTAATTGCCGCCAATACAGGCAATTCGTAACTTCTTCTTTGGGAACGTTAAAGCAGCGCGCATCGAACATCGCCTTATCAAACTTTTTCATATATACTTCTGCATCTGAATCATATTCATATACGTTCTCTTTAAATATTTTATTAAAAGCCATCGTCGCTATACTCGCTGCTATGCTACACATTTTCTGCACTTCATAATCAAACCATGCTGAAGAAGTAAGTTTTTTATAATCCACAAGCACTAAAGTAATTTCATCAGACTGAGTATAGCCGAGTACACACCCCTGAATATTTTCACATAGATACTTTGTTGTATCCTGCATTGTTCTAATTAGAATCTCATCAAAAGGTCTTTTAAAACCTCTTGTAAAGGTATGAAGCTGCGCCCATCTAACCTCACCAGTACAGGCAACGTCTCATAAGTTTTGTTTTGGGAATCTGTTCGTAAAATGTTTTCATACGAACGCCTAAATCGTCTTTTACTGACATATGTATATATCCTTTCCTATTTTAATTTTATCTCCGAAATTTAGTCCATATAGCCCATGACTCCATTCAACCCACGGCCTTTTACAATCTGCTTTGCAACTGACACTGGAATGTAATTTTCAAAACCCTCTCCCTCGCAGCGGAGCAATCCTTTGTATTTTCCGTAATCCTCAAGTTGCTCCAAAACCATGTCAATATTATATGCACTTGAAGCAATCTGACGCTCAGCCAACCTTATCTGGTCTTTATTCAGCCAGGTAATCCACTTACCGCAATCACCGCAATACAATCCTGTGTTACTATCAGATTTCTCAATAAAAATGTCCTTACTATGACATTTACTACATTCAAATTCTTTCATCTATTTATCATGCCTCCCTTGAAATTCCAAAGCTATCCCTATATACTTTTCCATTTTTATATCAATATTAGATGGATACTGTTTAATATCTCCAACTAATTCTGTTGAAAAAGATATTTTAGTTATTATGTTATTATTGTCCACTTCAATATTTCCAGTAGTTCTTCCAGGAACACGAATTGCTAAGGTTTTATCCCATAAATCTCTTGCATCGTAAATGTAATGCTTATATCTGGGATTACTAACCGTATAACCACACACATCATCAAGTTTTCTTGTAAGATCGCAATAATATTCTTTATTATTCTTATTATATTTTTTCTCTAACTTCATTTTAAATACTCCGAAAGTCGCATTTTATCTGTTACCATATTCCATATTGAATTTTCATCCATAACCCATTGTCTACAGTAATTTCATAGGCTTATAGTCATTCTCTTTAAATTCAAATTGATAACCATATTTTAGGATCTCAATACAATTCGCAATTTGTCTGTGTTTTTCTTCCTCAGTGTATGTATTACTACTAAAAGTTAACCACTCATACTTATCAATCTCTTTCTGTATATCCGTTTTATTTCCACAGAATTTTCCCTTTTCTCCTAATACTGTTGAGAATTCTAATGTAAATATATTAGATGATGAAAAATCATGTTCACCCTCTTCTACAGTTGCCCAATAGCCACAAGAGAAACATTGAATTTTAATTATTGTTTTATTTGTTGAGATATTATGCCCTTCAAAGCGTTTCATATAATCTCTTCTGCAATTAGGACACCTTATTTTGCTCAATCTACCTCACCCTCCTATTCCCTTGAAATTCACGTTTCCTATTAAAACCTTGTAATTAAATCCTCTATCATACCAGAATAAGCAAATGGACTATCAATAACTCTCTTTGAGTATTCAAACCTCTTTAGAAACTGCGCCACTTCTCTTATATCTGAATGATTTAATGGCACGAATTTTAATAAAATCCATTTTTCCATGAATACATACAACTGCCCAACTATGATATTTATCCCTGGCAACATCAACACCAACATCGCATATATCATTCATTAGTTTTCTGCAATCGTCAGCAAGTTTTACTGTATTCTCTGCTACACTTTCTGCCTTTAAATAATTACCATATGCTTTATGTAATAAGTCTTCTGCTCTTGCTACAGAATCTTTTAACTCATTATATTTACTTTCAATATCTTGAATCTTCAGTAATTCATCAGCAAGCAGCCATTTTTTCAACTTGTCCTTTATCTTAATAATTTCACTTCCCTTCACACGAAAGATTTGTTTCCTCATTTCCATAATCAAAAATACTTTACACTAATATATCTGAGTACTCTAGCCATTCCTAATCCACCATACCTCACAGGTTCATACAATAGAGCCAAGTCTTGGGTGAGTCTTAAGTAGTCGCTGAAATCGGTTAACACCTTTCTCTAAATTACAACCATAGGCGCAAAATACACATCCCGTTCTAGTGTATCCTGTGCAATAATACTTACCATCCTCATCAATACATATTTCTCCATACACTGATGGATATGGTACATCAAAACGATATAGATATTCCAGGACATCATTTTCGGTCCAAAAGCTAATCGGCTGGCTGCTAGGTTCCCCTTTATCAAAAGCATTGCAACCATTGTGTAACCACTCCGTTTTACGTTGTTTGCTCTCACAGGCCATGGTGCCAATTATAGGTATTCTCCTACTACTCTTGTTAAATCTTTTGGCCGGATTCTTCTTCATGATTTGGCAACACTTATTGGAAATCTTAAATGGAGCATCGATAAGATACTTCCATTTTTGCATATTATAGACGCCTGTTTCTCTGCCATTGAAACATCCATAAGCCCAGCAATCTTTACCAAGCTTCTTGACATCGTGAACCTGGCGGCTGATAGTTTTAGAGATAACCGGATATCCTTCAGTCAATACCACATCTCTAAATGATATACGCTTACCAGATTTATTCCTCGGGTAATCTACTATCAGTTCAACTTCAATACCATATCTGTTTTTTAAATAAGTCGGAAACTCTTTGACATGCTTTTTGATTTCTGGAAATTCAAGACCTGTATCTGAGAACCATAGAACCAATTTACAGTTTAGTACTTCACATACCCTGCCGTCAAATCAGCCAATACACTACTATCCTACCTCACTAAAGGAGACGTAACACATGTTCTTATATATTTATATGCTTCTAATATCCTGGTCTGGCTTACCTGAATTTTTCTTTCCAGGCTCCAGGACTGCATAATCTTTAAATCTGTCCCTGTATATTTGTTTTCTACCAATATGTACTTTCCTTACGCAATTTATTACGCTTGCATGAGGCAAAGCCATACTTAGCGGGTGTCTTTTTATGTCACTACCGCATATCTTTTTCGATTATTTATCTCAGCGTTCCAGCTTCATAATCTCGTGACAACCTTTATCTATTAAAGGCGAATACATCTGGTGAAAACCTACCCAATTGGTAGCACAGCGTCACAAACGAATTCAATATTTTTAATCATATAATCTAGCATCGGATTCTTTGGATGAGCCGAGTTATAGGAATCACATTCCATTTGCACATTTGATTCAACATAGAAATTAAATGAGTCAGATGATTCTAGATGTGAGTTGTCTAAAACAATATACTTTTCCGTATGGCGAAGATTACCTTTTATTGTGCTATATGAAATTGTAATCTTGAAAACCGGAAGCGTAACCCGTGTTTTAATAAAATTCAACGGATGTACATTTTTAAGTTGCTCCTTAACATAAGGGTCGTATTGTTCAAACACATCCATGTGAGTCCTACAACCTACCTCCTCAAAGAATTTGCTCGGATGCACTACTTTTCACCACCTTTCCTATAAAAAATTGAATAGCAATATTCATTTCCCTTCGCTTTCACGTACAACTTTCTCGAACTCTTCCGTTGTTAATCCGTCGAAGTATTCATCAATTTTTTTGAGCCTATTTTTTAAAGGGATAGACTGTTCTGAATCTAACCAGTCAATGCAATCTCTAACGGCATTCTTATAACTAAGATACCGTCTACCGCTAGGTGATTCATAGACTGTAAATTCATCTCCCCAATCCCGGACTGTTTTATCATAAACAAAATATGGTGCCAGCTCTTCTAATGACATTTGTCCAATACAATCTACATTCCTCATAATCGTTCCTCACTTTAATCCAATAAACACCTCAAATAAATACACCCCCATCACAACATGCATTAAAGCTATCAATTCCGTGCAATGCTTTCACTAAATATTTTATAATAATCATCTCCTTTATCCCATGAAACGATGGTTTATTCCCTATAACAAATACCGTAAACCACTCAAATACTTTTCTTTAAGTTTATCCGTCAAAGTATCTGTTAGATTCAAATGGTCCTTAATATCAGCCAACTTCACCCAATATGCACATATTTTCCAACTTGTATTTTTTGTGTCACGAAGTCTATTACAATAGCATTCGTATGATATGTTAATTGGTTTTGTCAAGGATTTAAGTGCTAGTTTAAAATTGTCAGGCAAACCACCCCATCATAGCGTGTGTCCTCCAACAAATCATGCATAATGGCAAGTGCTATGCATTCGTCTTTATAAGCAATTGGCATTGTATCATTTTCAGATATATATCCAGCCACTCGCATCGCGTGATTAAATGTATCATCATCATAGTATTTTTTAGCTATTCTTATAGCGTCACTGATTTTTACTGGTTCTTTGTCTAAGGTCATTATGTATATCTCCTCTCCGTTTAGCTCAAATCCAATTCATGATGCCATTCCAATGTTATAATCAATATATCAATATCATCATCGTTTAATAGTTCAAGCTTATTTTCACCACATTTCCCTACGTATGTACCATACTTGTGACGCAAACATTCTAATAAATATTTTTTTACTTCAGGTAATTCTTGTTTCTTCATGGCGGCCTCCTATTACACAACCTGAAACCAAGATTTTCTCCTATTTTTGTGGCATGTCATATATTCTTTATAAATTCATAATCATTACAATTCCAAAAACTATTATTCCAACGCAGTATACAACTGCCTCAGGCCAACTCATTTATATAATCACCTCACTCCACTTCTATATCTAACGGTACCCCTCGTCTCCAGCTCAGTTTAATCTCACCGCTTTGTAATTTCTTCAATTGTTCCTGACATTGTTCGTCAGTATCATAGCCAGAGCAAAATACCCTATCATCTGGCGCTCTCCATTTATCTTTTAAATCAATGATGAAATACAAAAACAGTGTGCTTTAAGGTTAAACGGCTTCGTACAAATTATGTATCTATTGTCTCTGGCCTTGACCGTATATGGCCGTTTGTCTGTAGGAATATAAATTTTGTCTTCTACTTCAACTCTCATTTTTAACACCTCACGAATCCAAAGTTTCCTTCCAGCTTAGTAATTGACCACATACACATCTAACCCATATCTCTTAGCTAAATCAATCATATGTTTAGTTCCTCGACTCTTACCATCCCAGAACGCAATCAGAATACCAATGTTCCCCTCTTCAGAAGCAAACTTTGCCATATCGGCATTTCTCCTGTAACCAGCACTCTTTCCATAGATATCCCATGCAGCGGGAAATCTTGACACATCATAATGTGCTATCTGTGCATATTGTTCACCCAGTTTGTCAGCTCCTCTTGCACTCCCACTAACAATCCGTATTTTATCTATAGTATTATCTTCTTTTGTTACTGTTGCAATAATTCCAATGCACTTATTCATTAGTAATGGGAAATCATTAAAATCTCTCCCACCAGCCACAATAATCCTTAACTCTTTCATTACTCCTCCCATCATCGCTGAAAACTCGACTTTCATCTTTTTATGTGGGCGGCAGGACTCGAACCTGCTCTTACTCTGTGTCGGCTACTCCCGATTTACAAGACTTGCACTTGATTGGTTCTATCGAACTAACGCCAGCTTATGCAAATGCACCCACGTTTACACAATTCTTACGAAACCGAAATTTCAGCCTATATCAGAATTCTAACTGTACTAAAATCCGAATCTTTAAAGGTTTTATTCCTATACTGAGCCAAACACATCCTATTACTATATAACCCGACAGTAAAAGTTTGTTCATCTTTTAACTTTGAACGATGTTAATATATAAATTTGGATAAAAAGGTTTATCATTTTCTTTGCACCATGCCAATACCTCATATACATTTTCGTCTTCTAAAAACTCGTCATCTACCACGTCACCATTGGCGTCTTCACCCTCAACGATTTCAAAATACCTTTCAAATTCATCGTATGACATACACCCTAAATGAACACCCTCACTAAATTTAAAACTAATAATGCCATCTTCTGAAATGTCAACTATATCGCACACCTCACCAACATTTGTGAATGCTCCCATAGGTTTTACTAATCTAATTTTATCTTCCTTAGTCATGCTGTTACCTCTTCTTTCTTGTTTGAAAATTTCTTGTTCCAATTATCAATTACCTTTTGTTCTTCATCCGTCACATCGTCATTAAATCTTCGTTTTGCTTGCACAATTCTATCGTTTCTAATTTCTATCGTTACAAGGCTTTTATCTGGAGCGGATTTCTTTCTTAAAAACATAATATGACATTTTCCATCAATAACCTTATCGATGTACGATGATACGCAATTATTTTGCTGTACAGATTCATCCTTAATATCCTGTATATTTTCTGGATAAATGAATTGATAATCCCCAAAAGTACATTCATACTTTTTCATAATTCTCTTTTTAAAAAGATCTTCTGAAAATTCTTTTTTCATTCTGTTGTAATTTCTACAAGCAATCTTATGAGTCGTAAGAAAATGACGAGGATATTTATCAAATTTATCGCTGATAGTGTTCATCATTTTTGCGTAATCATATAATTCTTTGATAAGATACCCCATATCCTCCATAGCTTCATAAGTTTTAAGTTGATCAGCATATAAGAACAATGCTTTCGCAGTATATCCAAAATAATTTATAAGTAAATCAAAATATGTATAACAATCATAACTTAATGTTTCTCTATTATATTCCGACTCATCTCTTGTCCATAATTTATAAATATCTCTATCATCTAAGCTCATATATTCAAGATGGTATCCTAAAATAATAGCATTTGGATTTTTCTTATAATATTCCAAGATACTATTTGACAACTGGATTGCATGCGTTCTACATAATTTAATTAACGCTTTTGGAATATCATTTATTTTATACTTAAAATTTCTTCCGCTACACAAAATATCATCAATCCCAGCAGAAAATAACTGTTCGTAATTTTCATATCGTTGGACTCTATCAAGAATTGTTCCTATATTTTCTATAGGATAAGGCTCTTGTCTCTGAACAAAAGCTAAGAATTTAGCATATTTTTGATCATCACAACAAGCAAATAAATTCTCGATTGATAGTCCTCTTAATTGTCCACACAGTTTCCCCACTGGCTTACCCTTAATTCCAATTGCTGTTTTAGTAGCAAAATCATATTTTGCAGTTCTTCCATCTTCAAAGTCAAAGATGAGATATTGTTTCTCTTTATAAACCCTCGTTGGTAACGACCTCCTTCTGAATATTTTTTGAAATACTACATGCGGTTGTGAAGCCGCACGTAGCCCATTACTTTTTTATTCAGTGATACTTATAATAGGAGTAGAGCCACCCTGAACCTTTGGAACCTTACCATCTCTGCCTCCCTCTATACTTTATTCTCTTAAAACTCAGTCTAAATGTACCCTGTTATAATTATTCTCTGTTGCAAAGTCCGTAAGAATCTTTTCGATTCCATATTTGTCTGCCAGTTCCCAATAGATATTGGAATCATGATACGTTTCCTGATTACGATCTGCCTGTCTTACATTTCTACTGCATACGATAAAATCAAATTTATTCTTACCTTTCTTCAACCTATCAACAGCGTATGTGCAACTCGTTCCATCACACTTTTCTGTTTTAATCCACTTTTCTGTACTATTCAGATAAATGGTGCATTCTCAATTCTCGTTTCATCTGTCTTCACAATCCAATCAGGAAATTTCTTCGGATTATCTTTCTTCCTGCCAAATACCAAAAACATTAACCTACGTCCAAGTTATATCTCATTATTTTTCGCACCAAGGGTTTCTTAAACAGGTTAGGCTTCCTATTAGCCATTGCTTTATACTTCGCTTCTGGATCAACTCCACTTGATTTTCTCTTAACATCTTCCTGAGAAGAGTATGTAATTTTCAGTTCATTGGTTACGTCAGCTCCAACTTCTCTATCCTTCAGTTCCGGGAATAAAGTAATTGGTAATGCGAGTCCCTGACTGATTACTTTAAATTTTCCTAATTTCATGGTTTTTACTTTATAATGCTTGGTTGCCAAAAATGCAAATCGCTCATCATTTTCCGGGCATTTGCTATCAATCTCAATATAGACAGCAATGTCTCCCGGTTTAAATTCCCCTTTTTTTGCAACACAAACCCAACCTAAAACTCCAATAAGTTCAATATTATCGGCTCCTTCGATTGGCTTTACCCATTCTACCTTTTCAATATGTGCTAATGCTCTATCCGCCATATTACCTCCTATTTTTAATACTGTATCTTGTTTATTTTCTTTTTTT
>ENA-OQCK01000504-OQCK01000504.1-human-gut-metagenome-genome-assembly--contig:-NODE-504-length-20828-cov-3.694797_pt1 | contig 20828 bp, 24 predicted proteins | sample MGYA00242498_ERZ504578 | MGnify/ENA primary metagenome ERZ504578 (study PRJEB26092, sample SAMD00036229) | human gut metagenome | host: Homo sapiens | study: EMG produced TPA metagenomics assembly of...
AGCATTCATGTGTACGCACACGTGCCCCTCTGCAACAAACAATTACCCGTCCGGCAGGAACAACCCGCCCGACTCTACAAACGACATAAAAAAAATCAGGATACAACGATAACAAGCAATACATAGAATACCTACCTTTGCAGCGTTTTCAACGTATAACAATAGGTATTATAATAATATGATTCGTCAATGCGCCATCCTTTTCGGATGCTTAGCTTTGGGTGAACTGATTGTTTTCTTTACGGGTATCAAGTTACCTTCCAGCATCATCGGTATGCTGTTGCTCACCCTATTCTTGAAATTGGGTTGGATTAAACTGCACTGGGTGCAGGGTATGTCCGACTTCCTGGTTGCCAACCTGGGCTTCTTCTTCGTACCGCCCGGTGTAGCTCTCATGCTTTACTTCGATGTCATCGCCTCCGAGTTCTGGCCGATAGTGACCGCTCCATAATCAGCACCCTGCTGGTGATTGTAGTCACCGATGGTTCATCAACTAACACGTAAAATCAAATGAACTTTTTAGAAAACGAATTTTTCCTATTGGCTGTCACCTTCGGGATTTTCTTTCTGGCCAAACTCCTGCAGAAAAAGACCGGCATCATGTTGCTGAACCCCATCCTGCTGACAATTGCCATCCTCATTGTCTTCCTGAAGATGACACATATCAGTTATGAGACCTACAATGAAGGAGGACATCTGATAGAATTCTGGCTGAAACCCGCTGTTGTAGCCCTGGGAGTCCCCCTATACCTCCAATTGGAAACGATTAAGAAACAGCTGCTCCCCATCATGCTGTCACAACTTGCCGGCTGCATTGTGGGAGTTATCTCTGTCGTGCTGATAGCTAAATTGATGGGGCTTCCGACGAGATTATCTACTCCCTGGCGCCCAAGTCGGTCACTACGCCGATAGCCATGGAAGTAACTAAGTCGCTGGGCGGCATTCCCTCACTTACCGCCGCCGTAGTGGTCTGTGTAGGCTTGCTGGAGGAATACTGGCTTCAAGACCATGAAACTGACCCACATCGGCAGTCCTATGGCACAAGGCCTTTCCTTGGGAGCCGCCGCCCACGCGGTAGGAACTTCCACAGCCATGGACATCAGCCGCAAATACGGCGCATTCGCCAGCCTCGGCCTGACCCTGAACGGTATTTTCACTGCATTGCTGACCCCAACTATTCTGCGATTATTAGGGCTACTCTAACAAAATCTTCTTATTTTTGTTATCTATAATCATAACCAACTAAAAACAACGTATGATTTCATTTAAAGATATCGAATTACAAGACAAAGAACTGATTACTTCCTATACACAGAACAGTCCGCGACGGAATTGTGACCTCTCATTCTCCAACCTATGCAGCTGGCGTTTTCTATACAATACAAAGTTTGCCATCATGGACGGCTTCCTCCTGCTGAAATTCTGGGCAAACGACGAACTGGTGTACATGATGCCGATAGGTAACGGAGATTTGACAAAAGTACTGGACGCACTGGTCGAAGACGCACACCGGGAAGGGGAACCTTTCTGCCTGCTGGGAATATGTTCGGGCATGTGCTCGGAACTGGAAGCCTTCATGCCCGGAAAATTCCAGTTCACAGCAGACCGGGACTATGCCGATTACCTCTATCTGCGTACAGACCTCGCCACGCTTGCCGGAAAGAAATTCCAGTCCAAACGGAATCATGTCAACAAATTCAAACGCACCTATAATTACGAATATACTCCCATCACTCCCGACCGCATCCAGGAATGTCTGGACCTGGAAGCCGAATGGTGTAAGGCCAACAATTGCGACCAGCATGAAGGAACGGGCAACGAACGTCGCGCACTGGTCTACGCCCTCCACAATTTTGAAGAACTGGGATTGACCGGAGCATCCTGCATGTAGACGGCAAAATTGCCGCCTTCACTTTCGGAATGCCCATCAACCAAGATACCTTCGGAGTACATGTGGAAAAGGCCGACACCAGCATAGACGGAGCGTACGCAATGATTAACTATGAATTTGCCAACCATATCCCCGAACAATATGTCTACCTCAACCGTGAAGAGGATTTGGGTATTGAAGGATTGCGCAAGGCCAAACTTTCGTACCAGCTGCCATTATTCTGGAAAATACGTGGCATGCCTGAAAGATGAACCGGTGGAAGCTATCAAATGGTGAGAGTAAGGATTAGAGATTAAGGATTAAAAGGATAAGGGATTGATGATACGGGAAAAGGTAAAGAACTTATGGAAGCTCTGTTTCAATGATAGCGAGGAATTTACTGAACTGTATTTTCGGCTCCGCTACAACAATGATATCAATATTGCCATCCAAAGCGGCGAAGAAGTGATTGCCGCCCTACAGATGTTGCCTTATCCTATGACGTTCGAAGGAGAAGATATTCATACGGCCTATATATCCGGCGCCTGCACACACCCTGATTACCGTAACCGGGGCGTAATGCACGAGCTGTTATCACAAGCCTTTGCACGGATGCTACACAATAATGTCGCCTTATCCACTGATACCGGCAGAACCGTGGCTGTTCGACTACTATGCCGTAGCGGTTATGCCCCCGTATTCCGCTATGCCGAAGAGACCTTTATCGCTTCCGGTACACCGACAGCCGATACGGCCTTACTTTGGAAATGTCTGCCGAATATACTGAAAAAAGATATGAATATCTCGACCGGAAATTGCGGGAGCGCCCTTGCTGCATCCAGCATACGGAAGAGGATTTCCAGGTTATCATTGCCGATTTACAACTGGGACAGGGCTTCGTTTGCACATTGAGCAATGGGGAGGAAATCACGGCTTTGGCCATTACCTATCCGATAGGGAAAGCCAACTGGCGCATTGGAGAAATCGTGTCGGATACTCCCGCAACAAAAACTTTACTGCTTCAACATATCTGCCAAAGCTTGAATCTCCCGTCCATCCGGGTTCTCACTCCTCCCGCTACCGGTGAAAGCCAACTTTTGGGCATGGCACGCATCATCAATGCCAAAACCATGCTGCAACTCTATGCTACGGCCCATCCGGAACTGGAACTCAGCATTCATCTCACCGATGAGCAGGTCAGTGCCAATAACGGCTACTACTACCTGAACAATGGTAAATATATGAATAGTGCCAAGCGTCTGCCGGGCAGCCACTTGGCACTTACAATCGGTGAACTCACCGAAAAAATATTTGCAACATCAAGCCCATATATGAGCCTGATGTTGAACTAGCATTATAATCCGCTGAAGTCGACTCCCTCAAATACCAGCGAAGGAATCTGCCATGAACGGTTCGGTTGAGGGTCATTGCCCACAGCAACCAAGGAATTCCATAAGTAACCATGTTACCCGTCACATTCATTTCGTTGACGGGCTGTGTCAGCTTGCCGTCTTCAATAAGGAAACCCTCTATACCATAAGAGAAGTCACCGGTACTGCTATTGCTGTTACCGCCATTGAAGCCCGTAACCAAGATGCCTTGTTTAATATCTGCAACCAATCCGTTCAGGTCCTTATCGCCCGGTGTCAGAATTAGACGTGAAGGTGCACTGATAGTAGGAGCTATATCCATCTTCTTACCATTGTAGGTATCGATGAAATAAGTTTTCAGCACGCCTTTGTCAAAAACAGTGCGGGGTTCGGTAGCCACACCCTCATTATCGAAATAGCGTGAACCGTTTGCACCGATAGCATGCGGCTCGTCACGCAACGTGAAGAGGTCGGAAGCCACTTTCGTATCCAGCTTGTCCATCAGGAAGGAATTCTTTTGTTGCAAAGCACTGCCATACAATGCACTTAGCATCGGGCTGAGCAGATTTCCCACATTCATAGGGTCAACCACCATTGTATATTTACCCGACTTTGCTTTCTTCTGTCCCAGCTTGCGCAATACGCGTTCCAATGCCTTGCACCGATTCCCGCCTTCGTCAATTTATCATAGAACAGAGCCGAGTCGTACCAGTAATCCTGAGGACGCGCTTCACCTTCTCCCTTAATGGATACACTGGCTGAGACAGAGAACCAGGTACTCTTCGACTCGCCTTCAAATCCGTTGCTTATCAAACGATAGGAAGAACCCTCACCATCACTATAAGAAGAATCAACGAAATGATACGCTCATCCTTGCCCAATACCTCCTCTGCAGCAGCACGGGCAATCGCCACTTTATCATCCGGGTTGACTTCATAGAGTTTCTTATCAAAAAGCTGCAAGTCAGGCTTGCCTCCTTTATAGTAGCGTGCAGGGTCGGCCAGCATACGCGACTCATCCACCGCCAGATAGCGGGTAGACTCTATACCATTCGTGATAAGAGTTTCCAATTCTTTCTTATCCAGCCGATTGGTGGAAAAAGAGCCGAAACGTCCGTCCACATAAAGATTCAATCCCAAACCATTCTCCGTAGACTGCTGCAAACGGTCCATTTTGCCGTCACGCAGTTCAAAAGAAGAATTAGAATTTGTATATAGCACCAGTTTGGCTGCCTGGCAACCGTTCTTCAAGGCATATTCCATTGCCCATTGTGCCAATTTCTTATTGTCGTCTGTAATCATGTCTTTAATTGATAGTTGATAATTAACTTTCTCCTCCTACAGTCAGCTTGCTGACTAGTGCCGATGGCATACCGCAGGTAACGGGACAAGACTGACCGTCTTTACCACAAGTCCAAGTACCGTTGTCAATCTTATCGTTATTTGCCACCATCGTGATGTCAGCCAATGCTTTCGGACCATTACCGATGATATTTATATCCTTGACGGGCTGCGTCAGCTTGCCATCCTCAATCAAGTAACCCGACTTCACAAAGAAGGTAAAGTCTCCGGCACCGATTTGCACCTGGCCATTGGTAAACTGGTCACAATAGATACCTTTCTTCACGGTGGAGATAATGTCCGCTTCCTTCATATTGCCGGCTTCCATATAAGTGGCACGCATACGGGGGATAGGAGTATTACGGAAAGTATCGCGACGTCCGTTTCCAGTAGGAGCCACCCCATAATGCTTGGCACTGATGCGGTCGTGCAGATAACTGGTCAGGATACCTTCCTTCACGATATAGGTTTTCTGACCTTCCACACCCTCATCGTCGAAATTCACGGCTCCACGATTGAAGGCGATGGTACCGTCATCCACCACGTTGATATGCTCATCGCACACCTTCTTTCCCAAAAGGTCGCAGAAAATGGAAGTACGTTTACGGTTGAAGTCAGCCTCAAAAGCATGTCCTATGGCTTCGTGCAACAAGATACCCGAACCGCCAGCCCCCATCACGACGGGCATTTCGCCACCTTTGGGTTTCACAGCCTTGAACAAGATAGCAGTCTTATCCACCGCCTCACGTGCAATAATATCCACGATGTCATCCGTCATGAATTCAAAACCCTTGCGGTAAGAACGACCGGCATAACCGTTCTCCATCTTTCCATTCTCTTCCATGATGCAGACTGCCATAAAAGAAACCATCGGACGGTAGTCGTAGTAGCTCACGCCCTCGGAATTACAGAACAGCACGTGCGATGTACTGTCAGAAAGAGAAGCCTGCACCTTACGTACACGATTGTCCAAAGAGAAAATCTTTTCGTTCAGCTTTTCTAAATAAGGTATTTTTGCTTGACACTCACGTCCTCCCAAGGTTCAGTGACGGCATAGCGGCTTTTGGCAATTGTCTTTTCCGTCAGTCCTACAGATTTTCCGGCCTTGCCCGAAGAGGCGATACGGGCAGCAGTACGTGCAGCACGCAGCATTTCTTCCATAGTTACCCCTTCCACATAAGCATAACCCGTCTGGTCGCCTGCCAATACGCGTACGCCCATACCGAAGTCAATGTTAGCTCCACAGTTGTTTACTTTGCCGTCCATCAGAACCACATTGTTGTTGAATGTGTGTTCAAAATAAAGGTCAGCATAATCGCCGCCTTTTTCCAGAGCGGCAGCCATCACTTTCTTCAAGTCAGCCTCCGTCACACCGAAGTGAACCATTGCCGAAGCTACGGCAGACTGATTATCTGCTCCTCCTAAAGCTCCGCGTACTGACGCAGGCATAGCCAACGAGGTACTGCCAGCAACCTAACATCGCCAGACTTCCCGTCCGCAAGAAATTTCGTCTATCCATCCTTTTCAGTTATTAGTTATAAGATATTGTTTTTTATATCATAGTTATATGACGTAAAAATAGGAGATTTTGTCACACCTCAGCTTTCCTTTGTTAACAAACTTCCAATTCCTCTGCATTCAGACGCAGATAGAATTGTCCTTTGTAAGCCACTGAAATACCTCCGGTCTCCTCCGATACAATGATGGCATGCGCATCAGACACCTGGGAAATCCCCATGGCAGCACGATGCCTCAGCCCAGTTCCTTAGGAATGTCCAGATTATGGGAAACAGGCAGGATACATCCCGCCGCTTTGATACGTTTCTTACTGATAACCATCGCTCCATCGTGCAACGGACTGTTCTTAAAGAAAATATTCTCAATCAGACGCTGGTTTATATCGGCATTGATAATCTCTCCCGTACGCACCACATCATCCAAAGGCAGATTATGTTCAATGACAATCAGGGCACCAACCTTCTGCTTCCCCATACTGATACATGCCATTACCACCGGCATGATGTCGTCATGTTCCAACTTCTCTTTCTTATTGCCGGTGAAGAAGCGTACCAGCGCACTGGCATGCTGATGCGAGCCGAGTGTCAGCAAGAAGCGCCGTATCTCGTCCTGAAACAAATGATAAGCGCCAGCACGCCCACACTGACCAGCTTGTCGAAGATGGAGCCGAGCAATTTCATCTCCAGCACCTGCGACACCACCAGCCATATCAGGATAAACACCAGGATACCCGTAAACACATTGATAGAGCCGGAGGTTTCATCAGCTTATACGTATAGTACAGCAAGAAAGCCACTAACAGAATATCTATAAAATCTTTTATTCCAAATTCAAAAAACACGATATTGAATGATTAGGGGTTAGGGATTAGGAATTATTTCGCATGGCTTGCACAATCCGTACGGTTTCCACGGCTTCTTTCACGTCGTGTACGCGGAGGATGTCAGCACCTTTCAGCAAACAGATGGTATCGAGCACCGTAGTACCATTCAGCGCCTCCTGAGGAGTAATGTCCAACAAGCGGTATATCATCGATTTACGTGAAACGCCTACCAGCAAAGGCAACTCAAAAATACGGAACTCTTCCAGATGGGACAGCAATTCATAGTTATGCTCCATTGTCTTTCCAAAGCCGAAACCGGGGTCCAGAATGATGTCTTTTACACCTAAGTCACGTAATTGCTGCACCTTGCGCGCAAAATACAAGAAAACCTCTTTCAGAAGATTGTCGTAATGAGGATGCTGCTGCATACTTTGCGGAGTGCCTTGCATGTGCATCATAATATAAGGTACGTTCAATGCCGCAACGGTATGGAACATATTCGCATCCATCTCACCGGCCGCAATATCATTGATGATGGCAACACCATACTCTTCCACACACATTCTTGCCACATCCGCCCTAAAAGTGTCTACCGACACCACAGCATCCGGCTGTATCTCAAAAAGTATTTTCAGGCCCATACGCAACCGTTCCATCTCTTCCCTGGCAGAGACATTGTCGGCATTGGGACGGGAAGAGTAAGCGCCTATGTCAATAATGGCCGCTCCCTCCGAAACTATCTGTTTCACCCGGCGTGCTATTTCTACCTCTGTCTGTGTGCGGCTACCGGCATAAAAGGAATCGGGAGTAACGTTCAGTATGCCCATGACACGGGGTTGAGAGAGGTCGAGCAGCGAACCGTTGACATTTATATATCGGGCAGTTGTAATTTCCATAGGCAGTCTGTTCTATATAGTACCTGCAAATGTAAACAAAAAAGTGGTTTCAAAATACATAAACTCATAAAACTGATAAGTTTTTTGCTTGTACGGAAGGGAGAGGATTAAAACTATATCTTTGCACGATGGTTTACCACAGATTACACAGATTCACACAGATTGATTTAATTATAAAGTCATGGATATAACAGCTATACATCAGATATTCCTAACATGCACCAGTGTCACTACTGACAGCCGTAACTGCCCCCAAGGCTCTTTATTCATTGCGCTGAAAGGCGAGTCGTTCAACGGAAATGCCTTTGCCGCCCGAGCGCTGGAAAGCGGAAGTGCTTATGCCATAGTAGATGAAGAAGCCTATGCCCCCGCAGGCGATACACGATACATCGTGGTGGAAAACAGCTTGAAGACCTTGCAACAACTTGCCAATTACCACCGTCGGCAGATGCGTACACCCATCATCGGCATTACGGGTACAAACGGAAAGACTACTACCAAGGAACTGATGTCCACCGTACTTTCGCAAACTCACAACGTCTCTATACCTTGGGAAATTTGAACAATCACATCGGTGTTCCCCTCACCTTGCTTCGCCTGCGCCCTGAACACGACCTTGCCGTGGTGGAAATGGGTGCCAGCCACCCGGGAGACATCAAGGAGCTGGTAGAGATAGCCGAACCTGACTACGGGATCATTACCAACGTAGGAAAAGCCCATCTGGAGGGATTCGGCTCTTTTGAAGGAATCATCAAGACCAAAGGAGAGATGTACGACTATCTGCGGACGCGGAAAGAAGCTACCATCTTTATCCATAACGACAACCCCTACTTGAAAAAGATAGCCTACGGACTCCACCAGATTGCCTACGGCAGTGAGGACGGGCTGTACATCAACGGACACGTCACCGGCAATTCTCCTTACCTCACCTTCGAGTGGAAAACGGACAACGAAAGCAAATATCACGAAGTACAAACCCGGCTTATCGGTGAATATAACTTCCCCAATGCTCTGGCAGCTGTCACCATCGGACATTTTTTTGGTGTGGAACCGGAGAAAATAGACAAGGCACTGGCCGGATATACCCCGCAAAACAACCGTTCACAACTGAAAAAAACAGCGGACAACACACTGATTATCGATGCCTATAATGCCAATCCCACAAGCATGATGGCTTCCATCAGCAACTTCCGGAACATGCAGGCCGAAAACAAAATGCTGATATTGGGAGATATGCGGGAGTTGGGTAAAGACAGTGCCGACGAGCACCAGAAGATTGCAGACTATCTGGAAGAATGCGGATTCAAGGATGTAGTTCTTGTAGGGGAATTGTTTGCCGCCACACGCCACCCTTATCAGAGTTATCCCGATGTGACCGCACTCATCGCAGAGCTGCAAAGGGAGAAACCTTGTGGGAAAACTATTCTGATAAAAGGGTCGAACGGCATCAAGCTAAGTTCCACAGTTGAATACTTATAATCCTATTTCATCCTTGGCCTTAAAATAAAATAGCCGACCATTGATGCAAGCACCGCTCCCGTGGTATTGGCCGCAAAATCCAGCCAGTCTCCGCCACGGTATGTCGTGCAGTATTCTTGCAGCAACTCCACCATTCCGCTGAACAAAACGGGACAGACAAACGCCCCTGCCCATGCATGCCATAAAGGGGCGTTGTCTCTCCGGTGAGCGCGAAGAAACTCCAGCCACAGCATTCCTGACATGCCGAAATACATACAGATATGCACCACCTTGTCTATATTGGGAATCTTGCTTATTTCTGTAGAAGGCGGTTTAAAGAATGAAAGATAAATCACCGTCAGAATAATAAAAAGCGACACCGGATATTTCTTAATATAATATAGCATATACCAAATTATCAACGAACTGTGCGCAAAAGTACAGAACATTTTCTATATTTGCATGTTTTAGCTGGTATTAATAACGAATTGAAAGAAAAATCTACGTTTTATGACAAAAAGTGACAGAGCCAACTTCGGAAGCAAATTAGGCGTCATACTTGCCTCGGCAGGCTCCGCAGTCGGTTTAGGCAATATCTGGCGTTTCCCGTTTGAGACCGGGAATCACGGAGGTGCGGCATTTATCCTTGTATACTTGGTTTGCGTGCTCATTCTCGGCATCCCCATCATGATTGCAGAATTCCTCATCGGCAGGCGCTCGCGTGCCAATACGGCAAGGCTTATCAGAAATTGGCACCCGGCACGCATTGGCGCTGGGTAGGACGTATGGGCGTACTGGCCGGATTCCTTATTCTGGGATATTACTCCGTTGTGGCAGGATGGACGCTTGAGTTTATCGGCGAAGCGGCTACCAACAGTTTTGCCGGGAAGTCGGCAGCCGATTTCATCGCATCCTTCAACAGCTTTGTCAGCAACCCCTGGCGTCCGGTCATCTGGCTGGTGCTGTTCCTGCTGGCCACCCATCTCATCATTGTCAAAGGAGTGGAAAAAGGTATTGAAAAATCAGCCAAAATCATGATGCCAATGCTATTTGTCCTATTGATAATCCTTGCCATCTGCTCCATATCCCTGCCCGGAGCAGGAGCAGGCATTGAATTCCTGTTGAAACCGGACTTCAGCAAAGTGGACGGCAATGTGTTCCTTGGAGCCATGGGCCAGGCATTTTTCTCCTTGAGCTTGGGGATGGGATGTCTCTGTACATACGCTTCTTACTTCCGCAATGATACGAACCTGCCCAAAACGGCACTCAACGTGGCGGCTATCGACACCATGGTAGCCATTTTGGCAGGATTCATCATCTTCCCTGCCGCCTTCTCTGTAGGCATCAAACCGGATGCGGGTCCCAGTCTGCTATTCATCACCTTACCTAATGTCTTTCAGCAAGCGTTCGGCAATATTCCCTGGCTGGCGATACTGCTGTCTCTGATGTTCTATATCCTACTGGCATTGGCAGCACTTACTTCCACCATTTCCCTGCACGAAGTGGTAACTGCCTATCTACATGAAGAGTTCAAGTTCTCACGCAGCAAGGCAGCCAGATACGTGACAGCGGGCTGTATTTTCTTAGGAGTATTCTGCTCACTGTCTCTCGGTATCGGCAAAAGCTATACCGTATTCGGGCTAAACCTATTCGATTTGTTCGACTTTGTAACGGCCAAGCTAATGCTACCGTTAGGCGGTTTCTTCATTTCCATCTTCATAGGCTGGTATCTGGACAAGAAAATCGTATGGGAAGAAGTCAGCAACAATGGCACTCTGAAAGTATCCGTCTACAAGCTATTGATATTCATCCTGAAATATATTGCTCCGATAGGAATTGCACTGATTTTTATCAATGAACTGGGTTTTCTGAAATAGGCCATCATGCAGAACCCCTTTAAAGAATTCCTTTATTTCTCCCGGGGAGAAAGGCGCGGAATACTGGTTTTGATTACCGGCATTATTCTCGTCTTTCTCTCCGGGTATATTTATATATACCAAAGAGAGAACCGCCCCCTCTCCGATGAAGTAATCCGGCGGCAGGCCACTGCCATGGCAGAATACGAATCGTTCATCGCATCCATACAAGAAAAGGAACAAAAATGGGACAACAGACTTAAACCTTCCTCCCAAAAACAACCGACAACCGTCTCCTTGGCCCGTTTCAATCCCAATATCGCCGACTCCGTCATTTTTTGCCGACTGGGACTGCCGGATGGATGGCGCGGAACATACTCCGCTACCGTAGTAAAGGAGGGAAGTTCCATAAGGCAGAAGATTTCCGGAAAATATATGGAATGACAGAAAAACAATATCAGACACTCCTACCCTATATCCACATCACTCCGGAAGACACAGAAACAAGAACCGTCCAGTTATACAGCTCTCCTGCAAGCAATGACAGCGCCGTTACTTTCCGAATTGCACCGGAAAAATATCCGTCTGGGACCCTTGTCGACCTGAACCGCGCCGACACCACAGAACTGAAGAAAATACCAGGCATCGGTAGTGGCATTGCCCGTCTAATCATCGGTTATCGGCAACGCTTGGGAGGATTCTACAACATCACGCAATTACAAGAAATCCATTTGGACACCACCCAATTGCAGTCCTGGTTTTCCATCGACACCCGGGCCATCCACCTCATCAACCTGAACCGTAGTAGCATAGAGAGGCTGCGCCACCATCCTTACATCAACTTCTACCAGGCAAAGGCCTTTGTAGAATACCGGAAGAAGAAAGGCGACCTTCATAGTCTGAAACCTTTTGCACTTTACGAGGAATTCTCCGATACCGATTTGGAGAAAATCAGTCACTACGTTTGCTTTGAATAACAGCATCATGCAACATTTTTCAATGTCTGATGCAACCTTTTCACCAGTCATTTCGTCTAACAAGCAGAAACACCCTAAAAACAGGAAGGCCTACTGCAATAAGGATTAGAACCATCGTATCAATATGAAAAAATTAATGATTATAACCATGCTGCTGGGCAGTATGGCACAGAATGCTTTTGCTCAAAAAATAGAAATAAAAGGAACCGTCCGCGATGCTTCCGACAAGAGTATAGAGTATGTCAATGTGGTATTACAGACCATCGACTCTACTTTTGTCGCCGGTGTGACCACAAGTCCAGAAGGAGAATTCATCTTCAAGAACACGGCTACCGGAGATTACAGACTTGTTCTTTCCAGCATCGGGTATAATACCGGATACATCACCCTCAATGGAGTAAAGCGCCATACCGACCTTGGACCAATCGTATTAGACAGTGCTTCTATCGCACTGGAAGGAGTGACTATCACCGGCTCCAGCCAAATCAGCCGTGCAGACCGCAAACTGGTTTTCCCATCCGAAAGACAAATGAAAACTTCCACAAACGGAGTGAATCTGTTGCAGGAACTGATGCTGCCACGTATTCTGGTCAACCCCATGAACAATGAGATTGGATTGTCCGGCGGTGGAGAACTGCAATTACGCATCAATGGAGTCAAAGCCGAAATAGACGAGATAAAAGCCATTCGCCCTGCCGACATTATACGTATAGAGTACCATGACAATCCGGGACTGCGCTACGGTAATGCCGAAGTCGTTTTGGACTACATAGTGCGCCGTCCCGAAACGGGCGGAAACTTCGGTGCCGACATTTCCCAAGGATTGAACACGATGTGGGGAAACTATAATCTGTACGGCAAAGTAAACCATAAAAAATCAGAATTCGGCTTCTCCTACTACATGGGACCGCGGGATTTTAACGGCATGTACCGCGACAATGAAGAAGAATTCCACCTGGCAGACGGCACTACACTCAGACGCCTGGAGAAAGGAGAGCCCAGCAAGGCAACCATGTGCCAGCACAACCTAAACGTAAATTATAGTTTGCAGGCTTCTGAGAATTCCCTTTTCAGCGCCACCTTCCGCCTTCGAGGAAACAATCAGCCACACTGGGATTATAAAGGAACTCTCTATAATGCCAATGATGAAACGGACGTGGTAGACATGACCGACCGTACCGACCAGAGCTGGACACGTCCCTCACTGGATTTGTACTACCAACAGAATCTGAAAAACAAGCAAACCCTGGTATTCAATGTAGTAGGCACCTATAATCGGGAAAAATCGCAGCGGCTCTACCAAGAAAGCACCCCGGGGAACATATTGACCGATATTGACAACAATATCCGAGGCAACAAATACTCCCTGATTGCCGAGGCCATTTATGAGAAGCAATATTCCAAGGGGAACGCATTGAGCTTCGGTCTGAGCCATACACAGTCCTACTCTAACAATGAATACAGAAACGGGCATTATTATGAAACCAATATGCACCAAGAGAACACATACATATTCGGAGAATACCGTGGAAAGATAGACAAACTAAACTACCGGCTGGGAGTGGCCATGACTCGTTTCTACTATAATCAGAGCGGCAAGGACAAATCTACCGAGAACTACAGTTTCAACCCGAGTATCGTTCTGCACTATGCCATGTCAGACAACTCCTACCTCCGCTGGAAGGGAAACATCTATAACGCTTCTCCTTCATTGGGCGACCTCAGCGATGTGGAGCAAGCAGTGGACTCATTCCAGATACGTCGTGGCAACCCGCATCTGAAATCATATATGTGCTATCATACGGAACTGACTTACGAATGGAAAAAAGGCATCTTTTATACCAATCTATGGGGAGCCTATGACTATCGTCCCAATGCCATTATGGACGAGAAGATTCAAGAAGGCAACAAAATAGTGCAGACTTGGGACAATCAGAAGGATTGGCAGAAACTCTCCGGGCGTGCCATGCTCCGCGTAGGACCCATCCGCGACATTCTGCAATTTTCTTTTACGGGCGGTGTCAACCATTACATGAGCCATGGCAATCACTACTCGCATACCTACACCAACTGGTTTTGTGAGGCAGAAGCCTCATTAAACTACAAACAGTTCTCTCTGTTCTGGCAGATAAACACCAATTGGAACAATTTCTGGGGAGAAACCCTCTCGGGAGGAGAAAACATCCAGATGTTAGCTGTATATTACAAGCATAAGAATCTTCGGGTAGGAGTCGGTGCATTCAATCCTTTCACCGACAACTATAAAGTACAAAGCGAAAACTGGAATAAATTCGCATCCTACAAGACAAATAATTATATAAAAGAAAGCTCCCGCATGTTCCTGGTGAACTTTTCCTACAACTTCTCGTTCGGCCGCAGTTTCAAGACAGCACAGCGGAAGGTAAACAACAGTGACAATGACTCGGGAGTAATGGGCACGGGGAAATAGGCTCAGACCATTTTATTGATTTCCCCGTCAATCAGATGTATCGTCCGGTCGGTGAGCTGCGCCAGTCCTTCATCATGGGTTACGATAACAAACGTTTGTCCGAAACGGTTACGTAAATCAAAAAAGAGCTGGTGCAGTTCTTCCTTATTATGGGTATCCAAGCTGCCGGAAGGTTCATCTGCCAGCACCACTGCTGGATGATTGATGAGAGCACGGGCCACCGCCACACGCTGCTTCTCACCTCCCGACAACTCATTCGGCTTGTGGGAGGCCCGTTCGGCAAGCCCCATGAATTCAAGAATTTCCGTAGCCGCCTCCTTGGCTTCCTGCTGTCCTCTTCCGGCAATGAAGCTGGTATCATTACATTCTCCAAAGCCGTAAACTCCGGCAGCAGTTGATGGAACTGGAACACAAAGCCGATATGGCGGTTGCGGAATGCGGAAAGTTCCTTCTCCCTCATACGGTTGACTTGTGTACCGTCAATAACCACCGAACCGCCATCCGGCATATCCAACGTACCCATGATTTGCAGCAAGGTAGTTTTACCCGCTCCACTGGGGCCTACAATGCTGACAATCTCCCCTTTCTCTATCTCCAGGTCAATACCCCGCAACACTTGCAGGTTACCGAAACTCTTCGTTATATTCTCTAAATGAATCACTAGGCTATTTACAATTTGACAATTTACTATTTACTATTTGATAGTTTTCTTTCAAGTGCTATTACTATAGTCTTTTAATTACATATTCGGCCAAATAGCAGCCAAAAACTGCGGGCATGTAGCTCACTGTTCCACAGGTGGACTTCTTGTTCATCTCGTCGTCCGTCAGCAAAACGGCATTCGGATCAGCCTGTTCGGTGCTGAAAACAACTGGAAGTTTCCGCTTTATGCCCATTTTTTGCAGACGCTTACGCACAGCCTTGCTCAACCCGCAATGATAGGTATCCCAGATATCGGCAAAGCGCACTTGCGAAATGTCACTCTTTGCTCCTGCCCCCATGCTGGACACTATCTTGATATGCCGCTTCATGCTTTCCGCTATCAAGTGGCATTTTGGAGCAAGCGTATCGATGGCATCCACCACAAAGTCATAAGCCGCATCATCCAGCAGTTCCGGTATGTTCTCATCTTTCAAGAATACGGGCAACACTCTCAGTTCCAGAGCCGGATTAATGTCCCTGAAACGTGATGCCAATATCTCCGCCTTCTTTTGCCCCAGGGTAGAATGCAGAGCCGGCAACTGACGGTTTATATTCGTAGGCTGCACGGTATCGGCATCGACAATCGTCATCCGCCCCACTCCGGCACGGCATATCATCTCGGCCGCATAAGCACCTACACCACCCAGTCCTACGACAAGTACATGTGCCCGGCGCAGGCGTTCCATTTTTTCATCTCCTAATAAAAGTTGCGTTCGTTGTTGCCAATCTTCCATTTTCACCACAGATTACACGGATTTACACAGATTTTTGTCAATTATCAATTGTCAATCGTCAATTCTTCTTGAACCATTTATAGAACCATTTGCCTACCTTCTCGTAGTGCTGCGACTCGTTGTTGCCACGCGGGTTGGAGAAGGATACCGCATCCTGCGGCTCGCCCAGTTGGTCGGGATAGAGTACTATCAGGCTGTTATTTGCAAAGTACTTGCTGATTTGTGCCGGTAGCTTCTCGAAGGAGCTGTCATAGGAGATGGAGCCGCGGCGGGCGCTGATGATGACCAGCAGATGGTCGAAATTCACTTGTCCGGTCAGTATCAGCAGGTCTCCCCAGTCGTCCAGGCGGGAAAAGTCTGTCAATGTCTGTCCATATTTGGCTTTCACCAGCCCTTGAAGATGGGCGGTAGTCTCTTCATTGGCATAAAAATGCACCCGACAGCCCAAAGTACTCCCCAACCGGCAGAAATGTTCCACCCACTTCAGGAATCCCGCCTCATACTCGGCTTTCGGAGGTACCGCCACAATCACCCGCCTAATTGTGTTAATGGGCATCAGGAACTTGGAAACCATCACCTCGCGATGCAAGCCCTTCAGCAGATTCTCCGTCAGCATACCGAAGAATGAATCCACAATATTGACTTTACGGTGCAGACCTATAACGACATCCGTTGCCGCATATTCTTTTGCTGTATGGATAATGCCCGAAGCGATATTCAAGTCGTAACGCGTGATTTGCCTCAACGGCACATCTGCCGAGGCGTTATCATGGCAGCCTTTTCCAGATAGCGTTTCCCACGCAATTCGGCACTTTCAGAACTGCTATCGTCGTTGATGACATTCAGTGCCAACAGATTATCCCGTTGTTTCGGGTCGCGTATCACCAAAGAAAGATTTATCAGGTCTTCAATCGTATCGGGGTTGGCTATCGGAATCAATATCTTCTCCGCTTCCACGGAGCGGTTTTCTTCCAGATGCGCCTCCTCCATGGCAATCTTCCGTGCGGCACGCTCCGTAATGAACGAGCTCACAATGCAAGTTACAAGAATCAGCAGGACGGTACCATTCAAAACATCATCGTTCAGCAAGCGTTCCCCATTGGGCAGAATGATGTTGTACCCCACCAACACAGCCGCCAGCGTTGCCGCTGCTTGTGCATTGCTCAATCCGTACATCAGCTCCCGTTCAATCCCTCCCATCTTATATATTTTCTGCGTCAGCCAGCAGGCAATCCATTTACCTGCCAATGCCACCACAATCATTACAGCCGCTACTTTCAGAGCATCGCCATGACCGAAAATCACATGCACATCAATCAGCATACCCACGCCTATCAGGAAATAGGGAATAAACAAGGCGTTGCCCACAAACTCCAGATGGTTCATCAGCGGAGAGACATGCGGAATCAGCCGGTTCAATACCAAACCTGCAAGGAAAGCACCCAGGATACCTTCCATCCCCACAAACTCCATCAATCCGGCTCCGAGAAAAACCATGGCAAGCACGAATATGAACTGCATCACGTTGTCATCGTACCTCCGGAAGAACCAACGACCTATGCGTGGAAACAGATATACAATCAAAATACCCAGGAAGATAACCTTTATGACAAGCCATACCCAAAAGAAGCCGTCCGACTCCCCTTGAACATACCACCCACAACGGCCAGAACCAACAAAGTGAGTGTATCCGTAACCGCCGTCCCCCCACTGCAATACTCACACTGCGATGCCGCGACACACCGTAACGAATCACGATGGGATAGCCACCAGCGTATGTGACGCATACATACTTGCCAGTAGGACAGAGGTCAGCACCCCGTACTTCAACAAAGCTATATTCGTTACCAAGCCTATGCCTATGGGCACAATAAAAGCCAAGAGCCCCAGAACAAGCGCTTTGCCCCGGTTCTGTTTGAAGTCTCCCATATTCATTTCCAGACCGGCAAGGAACATAATGTAATACAAGCCTACTTTGCCGAAAAGCTCAAAACTGCTATCACGCACCAAGATATTGAAACCATGCTCCCCAATGACAAGCCCCGCCAGTATCATTCCGATAATGTGCGGAATACGAAGCTTATTCAACAATATGGGAGCAAACAATATAATGAGGAGTACAAGGAGGAATATCCATGTAGGGTCGGTGATGGGAAGTTTCAAGCTGAAGTCAAACCAATCCATAGGCTATAAGTTTTAGGTTTTGAATGCAAAATAACGAAAAACTTTTCACTTTATGCGGTGTTATACAGCATTTTGTTATAAATTTGCGACCAATTCTATCTTTTTAGAGATAGTATTTCACTTTTTTATAAACTTAATTTAAAACAAAAGAAAAATGAAAGTAGCTATTGTTGGAGCAAGCGGAGCCGTGGGACAAGAGTTCCTGCGAGTGCTCGATGAAAGAAATTTCCCGTTGGACGAGTTAGTATTGTTCGGTTCTAAACGCAGTGCCGGAACCAAATATACCTTCCGCGGTAAACAGATCGAGGTGAAACTCTTGCAACACAATGATGACTTTAAAGGGGTTGATATCGCTTTCACTTCCGCAGGCGCAGGCACCTCCAAAGAATTTGCCGAAACCATTACCAAGTACGGAGCAGTGATGATTGACAATTCCAGCGCTTACCGTATGAACGACAATGTACCTTTGGTAGTGCCGAAGTGAATGCCGCCGACGCCAAAGAACGTCCTCTCGGTATCATTGCCAACCCTAACTGTACGACTATCCAAATGGTAGTGGCACTGAAAGCCATCGAACAGCTTTCCCATATAAAGACCGTACACGTTTCTACCTATCAGGCTGCCAGTGGTGCGGGCGCCGCTGCCATGGATGAGTTGTACGAGCAGTACCGCCAGGTATTGGCAGGCGAACCCGTAACCGTTGAGAAATTCGCTTACCAGCTGGCATTCAACCTCATTCCGCAAATCGACATATTCACCGACAACGGTTATACCAAAGAGGAGATGAAGATGTTCAACGAGACCCGCAAGATTATGCACTCTGATGTAAAAGTCAGCGCTACCTGCGTACGTGTTCCCGCTCTCCGCTCCCACTCCGAAAGTATCTGGGTAGAGACCGAGCGTCCTATCTCCATCGAAGAAGCCCGTGAAGCATTTGCCAAAGGCGACGGACTAGTGTTGATGGACAACCCGGCAGAAAAGGAATACCCCATGCCGTTGTTCCTCGCGGGCAAAGACCCGGTTTACGTAGGTCGTATCCGTAAGGACCTCAGCAACGAAAACGGATTGACGTTCTGGATTGTGGGCGACCAGATTAAGAAAGGCGCTGCACTGAATGCGGTGCAGATTGCAGAATACCTGATTAAGGAAAAAGCATTCTAAAAAGGGTGAGAGACTGACTTCAAAATGAAGTCAGTCTCTCACCCTTTTTAGAACTTGCATTTTTATCACCTTTTATAAGGGTAAGTTCGCTAATTCATATGAACAAATTTTGCTATAAGTAATTCAAAAAAAAACATTTTAAGTCAAAATACTATTTGTTATTCATATATTTCATGACAAAATCAAAAAGACAATAACACCTCACTTAGGAACAATATCAACTATATCTTTACGATTACGATTCCAAGAGAAGCTACCATCAGAACGTTCCAAATACAAATTAGTATCAAGATACATTCCATTATAACTACCTCCCCATCCCCAGTTCATATAAAAATAAGTACGGATATCAAAATCAGTTGTATAAGAATCTGAAATAAGAAAAACGAATGTCCCTCCAGGATGGAACTCCTCTGGCATTGTTAATAGTTCATATTCTGTATAATGATCAATGTCATGATATCCACATGCAACCCACGCATGCCCCACCTTACCATCATCTGTAAAGCCTTGCATAATTACCGGCTGCTTTTTTCTCAAGTTGCCGATAGTTCTTGCTGCCGAATGATTTACAACTTGAGCTGTCGTCGAATAGCCATATTTGGACACTAATGCATTTCGCACATCCGATAATGACGCACTAGTCCCATCTAATGCATAATCTGCGTTAATTGCATCTGCAACATCTCTGATAAATGCAGCAGTGACAGAAGAGGCATAACTATTTGGCATTGAATTCCAATTAAAAAAAGTTGGATACTCATTATATTTCATTACTTGAGCCATTGCTATTGTTGCACAACCAGCAGGTGGATATTGACCACTTATTTGAGGTAATGCAACATTAAAACCAGATTCTTGTGTCCAAGTTGTTGATAATATATTTCCCATTTTTTCTTCATAACCTTTTTGTTTCCAGCGCAAGTAAGCATGTTGATTATAATCATATTCAATATAAGTCATTCCTTCCGCAACAGCACGAAATTGCTCGTATATACTTTCCGGCAAATAATCCCTAGCACCAGCAAACGGAATATATCCATAGCCTTCCTTTTTCCATTCACGGCAACAATCTGCTATGTAATTTTCAAACTCAGCTATATTAGAACGCGTATATACCTTATCTTTCATAGCAGGTATATATTCTTCCCACATTGCTCTATATTGAAAAGTACTATCAATCGGCATTTTATCTCGTTCCTCAATAACATTCTTCATATCTCCCAGCCAATCAGAAAGTCCATCCGGCATTCTATTATTAGCATTAAAACTACCTCTCTCAGCATAAGCCAATATAGGTTGGAAGTTTTTGGTAGCACTAACAAGTAAAAAGCCTTGTTCATTATCATAATTGATAATATACGAGGCCGTAATTTGAACTGTGTCAGCTAAGGAAATGAATAAAATATTAACTTTGCTAACACAGTTTATTTTATGAGTGAAGAATTTGATTTTGAAAGTATCAAGAACAAGGCTCTTGAACAGTTGAA
>ENA-OQCK01000505-OQCK01000505.1-human-gut-metagenome-genome-assembly--contig:-NODE-505-length-20786-cov-1.974491_pt1 | contig 20786 bp, 26 predicted proteins | sample MGYA00242498_ERZ504578 | MGnify/ENA primary metagenome ERZ504578 (study PRJEB26092, sample SAMD00036229) | human gut metagenome | host: Homo sapiens | study: EMG produced TPA metagenomics assembly of...
TCGGCATACCTTCTTAACTCGGGAGTGGGATTACTTTCATACAGGTACCAGAGTTCACCGGGGAAGAAACCGCTGCACCACCAATAGCAGTCGCTGGTTTCCAGTTTGCCATCCTTGATGCTCTTAGGCAGCCGGCCTTCCTGCTGTTCCAGCTCTTTGGCCATAAGCAGCGCCTGTTCGGTCGAGGCTTTCAAACCACGGTCAATCACTTTTGCAAGAGGTTCCTCCTGCGGGGCATTACTACAAGACGACAATAACAGTGTGGTCGCTAACACAGATAAACTTAAAGTTTGTTCATAATTGAATAATTAGAAAGATTTTGGACAAATATAGGGATAAGTTTACAAATTACTGCGTATTACGATAGAAAAGCGATTGGTATACATAAATATCACATGGATTTCCAATTCAACTTCACCTGCCCTTGACGCCTTTTGATTATCATGTCATACAAAGGTGAAGGCAGACATCCGGACTGCCTTCACCCTATCCCGTCCTGATTTTGGTTGACCATGCTCCCCTACTTCACATCCACTCATATATATTTAAGTAAAAACAAGGATGCTACAATATTAATTAATCAAACAAATACACAGGTATTTACAGCTATTACTACCACTTCTTTACTTTTCGCCCTTAGTCGAAAGGTTTATAAACGCAAATAACGACGATTAAACACCTGATACATGTTTTCTTATCCGCGTTATTCGTGTCATCCGCGTCAAAATTATATTTGTGTCATCAGTACCCTGAAATACAAACGTAATAATATCGTAACACCCCGTTCAACCCCATGTAATCGCTTCGTAATATTTGTTTCGTTCCTTTGCGGTAGAATAAAAAGGTTAAAACAAAGTGAGAAAGTTTTTCGAAAGATTGTAGAAGGAGGATTACTCATCAGCGGAAGCGTCAGTAGCTTTACGATTTTGCTGATCGTGTTTTTTCTGTTCAAAGAGGCTGGCGGCCTTTTCAATACTCCGGCCACGGAAGAGGGGTACGTCCTTGCCGTAAATAAGAGCAACAATGTTGGAAAATTATCACCAGAGAAGATCATGGATATCTTCGACGGTAATATAACCAATTGGAAGGATGTCAGCGGAATGGATCAGGATATCCTGATATTCCGTTTCTCCGATCTAACCAACTATTATGCAGAGGAAGAGTTAGGTGACGAATTTCAATACGTCCCTCAAAAGATCAGCGAACTGGTGGCGAAAGAACCCGGTATCATCGCCTTCTTCCCCAAGCAGTATTTACTGGAAAACGGTTTCCAGGGAAAAGTCCTTCCGGAAGAGAAAATCACATTGGGAGAATTTTTCGGAGGGACGAAATGGTATCCGACCTCGACACCGGCTCCGATATTCGGATTGATCCCTTTGTTGTTAGGCACATTGCTAGTCAGCATCGGTGCAATCGTCCTTTCTCTTCCTTTCGGAATTGCGGTGGCCATTTACATGGCTGAAATTGCGAATAAACGGACACGCGACCTCTTGAAACCGATCATCGAACTACTCGCAGGCATTCCGTCTGTCGTCTACGGTTTCTTCGGTTTGGTGGTGATCGTTCCGCTCATCCAGAAGACATTCGACCTGCCTGTCGGCGAAACGGCTTTTGCCGCAGCGTGGTATTGGCGATTATGGCACTCCCTACGATCATCACCGTTGCGGAGGATGCCATGCGGACAACACCCCGTGCCATGAAAGAGGCAAGCCTCGCCTTAGGCGCTACCCAATGGCAGACGATCTACAAAGTAATCATCCCGTACTCCATTTCCGGTATTACATCCGCAGTCGTGCTGGGCATCGGACGTGCGATAGGCGAAACGATGGCCGTCCTGATGGTAACCGGCAATGCGGCCGTCATCCCGACCTCCTTCTTCGAGCCGGTGCGGACCATTCCTGCAACGATCGCTGCCGAATTGGGGGAAGCTCCCGCCGGAGGCGCACACTATGAAGCCTTGTTCCTACTCGGCGCCGTCCTCTTCCTGATCACACTGATATTGAGTATCTCCGTCGAGTATATTTCATCTAAAAGAAAAATCTGATTAGCATTATGGCACCTGTACAAAAGTTAGGAAATATAGATTTGAAGAAACGGACCTCACAGAGGTTTGCATTCGGATTCTTCACCCTATTGAGTTATCTGGTCGTGGCGATCTTGTTCGTGATCTTAGGGTTCATCATCATCAAAGGAGGCAGCGTGATAAGCTGGGACTTCCTGACGAAAGCCCCGGAAGAGGGAATGACAAAAGGGGGAATCTTCCCCGGCGATCGTCGGAACCTTCTACCTGATCGTCGGAAGCAGTATCATCAGTTTCCCGATCGGGATCATGAGCGGCATCTACATGAACGAATATGCGACAAACGGCAAAGTAGTCCGCTTCATCCGTATCATGACAAACAATTTGAGCGGAGTCCCGTCGGTCGTATTCGGCTTGTTCGGTATGTCGCTGTTTGTCAATGCGCTGGGTTGGGGAGACTCGATCATTGCCGGTTCGTTCACGCTGGCATTGATGTCACTTCCTCTGATTATCCGCACGACGGAGGAGGCATTGAAAAGCATCGACGACTCGTTCCGTCACGGTAGCTTGGCATTAGGCGCGACAAAACTACAGACCATCCGCCGTGTCGTGCTCCCGATGGCTTTCCCGAATATCATCACCGGCCTGATCTTGTCGGTCGGACGTGTATCGGGCGAAACGGCTCCAATCTTATTCACCGTAGCGGCCTATTTTCTTCCTCAATTGCCGGGAAGCATCTTCGACCAGTGTATGGCACTGCCTTACCATTTGTATGTAATATCCACGAGCGGAACGGATATAGAAGCCTCCCGCGGCATGGCATACGGAACGGCCTTGGTGTTGATTGCAATCGTCCTGGTTGTCAATCTGCTGGCAAACCTATTGCGTAATTATTTTGCTAAGAAAGTAAAAATGAATTAATAAACAATACAATGATAAAGATTGATGCTCAAAACGTAGATTTCTATTACGGCGACTTTCATGCGTTGAAGAACATTTCGATGCAGATAGAAGCCAATACCTCGGTAGCCTTTATCGGCCCGTCGGGTTGTGGCAAATCTACTTTCCTCCGCTTGTTCAACCGCATGAACGACTTGATTCCCGACACACGTCTGGAAGGTAAGATATTCATTGATGGACGGGACATATACAGCAAAGGGGAAAAAAGTCGATACGCTCCGTAAAAATGTCGGAATGGTATTTCAGAAACCGAACCCGTTCCCAAAGACAATCTTCGAAAATGTGGCTTACGGTCTACGCGTAAACGGCATTAAGGATAACGGATACATCGAAGAGACCGTAGTCAAAAGCCTGAAACAGGTCGTTCTCTGGGACGAGGTCAAGGATAAGCTGAAGGATTCGGCTTTCGCCCTCTCCGGCGGCCAGCAGCAACGTCTCTGCATCGCGCGGGCATTAGCTATCTCGCCTTCCATCCTGCTGATGGACGAGCCGACTTCTGCCCTCGACCCGATCTCAACAGGCAAGATCGAGGATTTGATCCATGAACTGAAAAAGGAATACACGATCGTGATCGTCACACACAACATGCAGCAGGCTGCCCGTGTAAGCGACAAGACAGGATATTTCTATCTGGGCGAACTGGTCGAATATGGTGAAACGCGTAAAATCTTCACCAATCCGGAAAAAGAATCGACGCAGAACTATATTACAGGGAGATTGGGTGAGAAGATTTATGATTTATGAATTATGATTTATCATCGACACATAAATCATAATTCATAATCCATAAATCATAAATTATAAATCATAAATCATAAATCAAACATGAAGGTTATTGAACAAGAAATAGCAGCGCTAAAGAATACAATCAACGAGATGTGGGCACTCGTCCATCAGCAGATATACAATGCTGGTGAAGCGATGCTGACCGGAGACAAGGAACTGGCCTATAAAGTGCTCAGCCGCGAACGCCGCGTAAATGCATTCGAGCTGAAGATCGACAGCGATTGCGAAGATATCATTGCTCTGTACGCGCCGGTAGCATCGACCTCCGTTTCGTACTCGCCATGTATAAGATCAACACGAACTTGGAACGCCTCGGTGACTTCGCCGAAAGCATCGCACGCTTCTCCGTAAACCTGCCAGAAGGGGAACCGATCGATCCGGAACTGGTAAAGATCGCCCGCGTAGAAGAAATGTTGCACGAACTTCTTGGCATGATATCATTGGCCCAGGAAGCCTTCGAGAAGGAAAGTTCCGAGATCGCATCACGCATTTTTCTGAAAGACAACATCATCGATGAGATCAACCACGATTCGACTCCTCTGATCGCCCAGTATATCGAAGCACATCCGGGCAGTGCACTGGCCGGTCTTTATATGGCGGGAGTCGTCCGCAAGATGGAACGTTTCGGCGACCATTGCACTAATATTGCAGAAGAACTGATCTTCTACTTGGATGCGAAGGTGATGAAGCACATCGGCAAAACGGAAGAAAAGTAATATCTTTGCAGCCAGAATCAAACATAATCGTAATCAACAATGAAACGACTAACGGCATTCTGGCTGTCAGCCTGCTTTTTATGCACTGTTCCCGTACAGGCGCAATCATTTATTCCCGAACGGGATTCCTCCGATATTTCTCTGTTTGAATATGCGACGAAGATTCCCAAGCGCAATAATGTATTCAACCTGGATTTGGAAATGCATGCTTCTTTCAATACTTTCTTCACCGGACACAAGCTGGATGAAGCCGCTTTCCGTTTCAACCACATCAAGCTCGAAGCGACCGGTGAAGTAAACGACCGGCTTTTCTACTGGTACCGCCAGAACCTCAACCAAGGGAATGAAGCATGGATCTGGAAACCTGCCGGAATCGATCGAATATGCCATGATCGGCTACCGCCTCAACGACAAATTCACAGTTACTTTAGGGAAACAGGATGCTGCCTGGGGAGGATTCGAGTATGACCTTGACCCATATGCGATATACGAATACAGCGACATGAACGAATACATGGATTGCTATTTCACCGGAGTCACGTTTGCCTACCAACCGGTAGTTTCGCAAGAGCTTCGTGTGCAGGTTACCGACAACCGCATCGGGAGCATGGAGGATGCTTACGGCCTGCTTCCCGCCGGAATTGAAAAGCCACGCGCTCCACTTTTCTACACGTTTAACTGGAACAGCTGTTATCTGGACGAGGTTCTAAACCTCCGCTATTCCGCAACGGCCGGAGAACAGGCTAAAGGGAAATGGATGTATATGGCATGGGCCGGACACAACGTTTGTACCGGTCTGTTCGACGGCTACTTCGATGTGATGTACACGCGCGGCTCGCTCGATCCGTTAGGTATCCTGACCGAGCTGGTTCCTCCGTCCGGCGAGAATGAGGAAGGACCGGTCTGCTTGCGTAATGTCCAGTATCTTTCACTCGTGGCGGAGATGAATTACCGCTTCCATCCGAAATGGAATGCCTTTGCCAAAGGCATGTACGAGACTGGTTCGGTCTATAAAACGGGAGATGAAGAGGGAGAACTCCCTAACGGGAAATACCGCACGGCATGGGGCTTGCAGGCCGGTCTCGAATTCTATCCGATGGCAGATGAAAACCTGCATATCTTCCTGACAGGAACAGCCCGCTCTTACAACCTGACGGAAAAAGCAAAAGCGCTGGGTGCCTCCATTGAAAACACACAGCGCTTGTCGGTAGGGTTCATATACAAGTTGCCTTTGTATTGATTAAAACATCAGCGCCAACTGATCCCCGGCCTGCAATGCTACTTCCAATATGCCGTCAGCGACAGGGAGAGATACGGCTTTTTGATTGATCTTGATGCTCATATTTGCCGAATCGGCCGGGAGTTTGATGCGGAACGAACCGGGAACCAGGGCTTTCAAACCGGCTTCCGTTAACCGTCCTTCTTCCATTTGGCAGACACTTCACCGCCTCCACGAACTTCAAACCTTTGAAGCTGCCGTTTTTCCAGGCGGAAGGCAGAGCGGGAAGCAGTTCGATTTCTCCCGTCTGGCTCTGTACCAGCATTTCGGCAATACCGGCACAACCGCCAAAATTACCATCTATCTGGAAAGGAGGATGTGCACAGAACAGGTTCGGATATGTCCCGCCTCCATTCGTCATATTCGTTTTACGGTCCACACACGGACGGAGTAGGTCGACAAGCAACTTATAAGCATGGTCGCCATCGTGCAAACGCGCCCAGAAATTAATTTTCCAGGCCATCGACCATCCTGTACTCTTATCGCCACGGGCCACAAGTGACTTGCGGGCTCCTCGCAAGCTCAGGTGTATGCTTTATCGATATCTCATTACCCGGATACAAACCGTAAAGATGGGAGACGTGGCGATGATGCGGTTCCACCTCCTCAAACGGTTCGAGCCACTCCATAATACGACCGTCCTTGCGATTGTCCGTCGGCATCAGGCGGGCACGTTTGGCGACCAGTTCGCCGGCAAAGGCAGAGTCGATTCCTAAGATATTGGCGGCTTCGATCGTATTGGTGAACAGTTCGCGGACGATCTGGTTGTCCATAGTCGAACCGGCACAGATATGCGCCGTCTTGCCGTTCGGCAGCTTATACCCGTTTTCAGGCGAAGTCGTCGGAGCCGTCACCAGATATTTGTTGCGCGGATCTTCCACCAACATATCCACGAAGAACCGGGAAGCCCCTTTCAACACTGGATATACATCTTTCAGATATTCCTTATCCAACGTATAGAGATAATGCATGTACAGGTGTTCGCAAAGCCAGGCGGCAGAAGTATTGGTCGCTCCCCATGACGGATGTTCTCCCGGTGCGGTGAACTCCCAGACGTTTCCTAAGATATGCGTCACCCATCCTCCGGCATTATAATAGGCTTTAGCCGTCTGCTCACCGCTGGCAACCTGCTGTTTCGTCCATTCTACAAGCGGAAGATGGAGCTCGGAAAGATTCGCCACCTCAGCCGGCCAATGATTCATCTGAAGATTGATATTCAAATGATAGTCGCCGTTCCAGGGCGTATTGACCGTATTGCACCACAATCCCTGCAAGTTAGGAGGTAACAGCTACACGGGTAGAAGAGATCAGCAGATAGCGGCCGAACTGGAAATAGAGTGCCCCTAAAGAAGGATCGTCCGGATCAGCATTGAAAGCGGCAAGGCGCTCATCTATCGGCAGGTCCTCACGGGAAGAATGCCCCAAATCCAAGTCCACACGGCCGAACAGGGAACGGTAAGCAACAATATGTCCTTTCTTCAAAGAGGCGAAATCTTTCTTTTCGGCATTAGCCAACAGGGAAGCGACCTTCTCGTCCAAATCCTTATCGAAATAATCGGTTGCCATGCTCACCAGCAGGATCGCTTCGGAGGCATTTCGTATGGTAACAGTCGAATCACCCGGAATCACATTTCCTCCTTTCGGCAGGACGACACGAACACGCGACGCATAGCGAAGACCTTTCATTTCAAGTGTATCGACACCGTCGGGCAGTTGTCCTTGCATCAGAAGGTCATTACCGTCGGCTGTCACCTTATAGTGCTCAGGACGGTTCATACCAAACGAGAAATTCAGTGCCTTATCCGCGTCGGCAGTCAGGTGGATCACTCCCAAATCATCGGCAAAAGAGGTAAAGACTTCACGGTCATACTTCACCTTACCTCTTCTAAAAGAAGCGGTTGCAATCGCGTTGTCAAGATTCAATTCACGCCTATATCCGGAGATCGAATCGGAGCTGCCTTGATAATCGTAATTCAGAACAAGGTTACCCAATAGTTGGTAACTGCCATAAGGAGCGTTTGCGCCCTGCCCCAATGCACTCCCTTCGCCCTTGCAGACAAAAGTATTGTACATCAGTTCCTGTGCCTCATCGTTACGTCCTTCGAACAGAAGTTTACGAATCGTACCCAACGAGTAATATGCCTGCGGGTTATCCGTATCCTGCTTACTGCCCGACCACATGGAGATTTCATTCAAAACAATCTTTTCAGTATCGACACCTCCGTCCGGCATCAATCCAAGGCGTCCGTTACCCAATGGAAGCGTCTCTTCCCATATCTCGGCCGGAGCATCGAAATGATAAGACAACGATTTGCCCGTCTTCACTTCCGGCATATTGCATCCTGCAAGGATCAGCAATACGAATGATAGACATTTTAGTTTCATGGCATTAAAATATTAATAATTAATAATCGGTTTTCTGTTTAATCTGTTACTTTTGGCTTGATCCAAAAGTAACCAAAAATCAAGGCTTAAGCTGCTTCGCTACTCCTTTCCCTCCATTCGCTGTCGCGTCTGAAACTCGCTTCGCTCAAACAGCAGACACTCCGGACGCTCACTCCGGTCTCTACGCTTAACGCTCACCAGCTTAGGCCGTAAGTAGAGCCTGACGGCTCTTTGGGGATGGTCGATACCGTCTGCTTCTTTGCGATCCCGCGTCAAGCGCGGGAACGGGCTTGTCCCTGTGTTTGCCTCCGTGTTACCTCCGGGCTTGTCCTCGTACTTGTGAGGGTGCTTCGAAACTATCCTGTTCCCGCGCTTGACGCGGGAACGCAGAAGAACGGTCGGCATCGGCCATCCCAAGAGAAAGCGCAGCTTTCTACGAAAGGCCTAAGCGGATGGGCGTCAAGCGAAGGGCAAAGACGGAGCGTCCGGAGCCTGCGCTGTCTGAGCGAAGCGAGTTTCGCAGGCGACAGCGGAGTCTTTGACCGGAGTAGCCCAGACGGTTAAGCCTTGAACTTTGGTTACTTTTCTTTCAAGAGAAAAGTAATGTCAGAAACTTGCATATCGCAAAGCTTCTTATAATAGCCATCCAACCCAATCAGCTTCTCATGCCGTCCACGCTCCACAATTTCCCCTTCATGCATCACACAAATCTCGTCCGCATTACGAATCGTTGAGAGCCGATGTGCAATCACGATCGTCGTACGGTTACGCATCAGGTTCTCCAAAGCCTCTTGCACCAAACGTTCCGACTCGGTATCGAGCGCCGAAGTCGCTTCGTCGAGAATCAAGATCGGCGGATTCTTCAAGATCGCACGTGCAATGCTGATACGCTGGCGCTGTCCCCCCGACAACTTGCCGCCTCGGTCGCCGATATTGGTATCGTATCCATTCTCACTCGCCATGATAAAATCATGCGCGTTGGCGATACGGGCCGCCTCCTGGACCTGTTCAAGCGTAGCTCCTTCCACACCGAAAGAAATATTATTAAAGAACGTATCGTTAAAAAGAATCGCTTCCTGGTTAACATTTCCCATCAGGCTGCGCAGATCATACAAAGTCGCGTCACGCACATCCGTGCCGTCAATCGTTATGCTTCCTTTGTCCACATCATAGAAACGAGGCAGCAAATCCACCAGCGTACTCTTTCCTGAACCCGACTGACCGACCAATGCGACCGTGCGTCCTTTCGGAATCGTCAGATCAATACCTTTCAGTACCCATTCATGCTGATATTTGAACCAGACATCCCGGTAACAAATACTTTCCGTCAAAGCAATCGGTTTCGGATTTTCAGGATCGTAGATGTCACTTTCCGCCTTCAGGATCTTATCCACACGATCCATAGAGGCCAGCCCCTTCTGAATGGCATAAGAGGCCTTGCTCAGATCCTTCGCCGGATTGATTATACTGTAAAAAATCACCAGGTAGTAGATGAAAGTAGAGGCGTCGATCGGACTGTTACTGCTCAGGATCAGCGTACCACCATACCACAGCACGATCGCGATCGTGGCCGTTCCCAAGAACTCGCTCATCGGATGCGCCATCTGCTGGCGGCGGTAAATGCGGTTCGTCAGCCGGCGAAACGTTTCGTTACTCCTCTCAAAACGGTCCTGAATCTTCTCCTCCGCATTGAAAGCCTTGATTACACGCAAGCCACCCAACGTCTCCTCTATCTGGCTCATCAGATAGCCCCATTGTTGCTGCCCCTCAAACGATTTCCGTTTCAACTTCTTCCCAACTGCCCCCATCACATATCCGGCAAAAGGTAACAGGATAAAAACAAAAAAGTGTCAACTGCCAACTGATAGCGATCATACCGATCAGGTAGATCAGGATCAGGATCGGGTTCTTGAAAAGCATATCGAGCGAACTCATGATAGAAGTTTCGATCTCGTTCACATCTCCCGAAACACGGGCGATATATCCCCTTTTCGTTCTTCCGAGAAAAAGCCCAAAGGGAGTTCCGTTATCTTACGGTTGATCTGGTTGCGGATGTCGCGGACGACACCCGTACGGATCGGGATCATCGTATAAAAAGCCATATACATCGTCCCGACCTTCAGGAAAGTGGAGACGATCAGGAAAACGCCCAATATGATCAGTGTGAAAGAACCACCTTTCGTCTCGATCATGTCGGACACGAACCAGAAGAAATTATTTTTCAGCAATTCCGGCGTCGCTTTCCAGGCTTCAAACGAGAAAGGAGCGAACGTCCAATCCGTATAGGTATAGGTTTCGTCACTGATTTTAAACAAGATATTCAGAATCGGGATAATTAATGACAAAAGAGAATAGATTCAAAATGGCAGACAGGACGTTAAATATCACATTCCACACCATAAATTTCTTATAGGGAGGCACAAAGCGCCTCAGTATACGCAGAAAATCCTTCATGTTTGATCGATCGATTGAATTTGGGCCGCAAGTTACTCAATATCCGGCTGATTCCAGGCATCCTCGCTGTACTTTATTTTGTCCATCCTTATTCTTTAAGCCCGTCCGTCCTATTCTTTTAAGCTGATGCTTGCTTTCAGATGTTGTCCGCCGGGCGACGAACGATCGTTCGCTGGCTGAAGGACGATCGTTCGCCAACCAACGGACAATCGTTCGCCGCCCGGCGGACAACTTATAGATTGTATCCGAACAACGAATTGATCCCATCGAAAAAAAATAACGGATCCGAAAGAAAATGATAAAAGATGCAACTATAACAGTTATATTTGCATCAATATAGTATAAACAAATGCTATAAAAGTATGAAAAAGATCTCTACCTCCATCCTGAAAAGTGCCAATTGGCTATTAACCGGCCTACTTGCTCTGCTGGGGTTCTCCTCATGCGATCAAGTATCGACCGATATGTACGGTACCCCTCATTCAAAGTTCACGATCAAAGGAAAAGTAACAAATGAAAGCAATTCCCCCATTCCGCAAATCCAAATTCGTTCACCTTACGGAGAGGATATCCCTCATGCAGACACACTATATACGATAGCAAAGGAGAGTTCAACTACTCATTCAACGGTTTCTTCAGAAGCGACAACATTCCGCTCCTACTCACAGATATCGATGGGGAGCAGAATGGAGGTAGTTATGCTCCGGACAGCGTATCGGTATCTTTCAAAGATGTGGATGTGACAGGAGGAGACGGCGGATGGTATCTGGGAGAAGCAACAAAGGAAATCACTATCGTGCTTAAAGAAAAGAAAGAAGAAATAAAGAAATAAACGATTATCTTATGAAAAATCCGAATCACAAATTATTGAAAGTTGCCAACTGGTTACTGGGCGGGATATTGGCGCTATTGGGATTCTCCGCCTGTAATGACGAAAAAGAACTCCCTCTCATGTATGGCACCCCTCATGCCAATTTTACAATCAAAGGTAAGTTGTAAACGATGAAAGCATGCCTATCCCGGATATTGAAATAAAATGCCTGGTAGAACATCATGGCGATAACAGAAGTTGGTTCGACACGATACCGGCTGTTTCGACAAGTTCTGCAGGGACTTTCACTTATCAGTTGAAGAATTTCCAACCGACAAATTGCGGATCATAGCTACAGACATCGACGGCCCCCAGAACGGTTCATACGAAAAGGATTCTACGGACCTTACTCTTTCCGACAATGATTATAAAGGAAGAGATGGCTGGTATAGAGGCACCGTCGAAAAAGAAATAAACTTCAACCTCAAAAAGAAGATAAAGAATGAATAAACGCCCCGGATTACGCAAACGCCTTGCATTAGAACTATTCAGAAGCATCCGGAAAAACCGGGCCAAGATACATGAACTGCGTACGCTCTTTTGGGAGTGTACGCTTCGTTGCAATGCATCCTGCCTCCATTGTGGAAGTGACTGCCATGTTTCGTCCGAGCATCCTGACATGCCGGTCGAAGATTTCCTGAAAGTAATAGACGAGATCACGCCCCATGTTGATCCGCATAAGGTAATGATCACCTTTACAGGCGGAGAAGCATTGGTCCGTAAAGATATCGAAGAATGCGGACGTGAACTGAACAGACGTGAATATCCCTGGGGAATCGTCTCCAACGGATTGCTGCTCAACCGTGCACGGCTGGATTCGCTGTTGGCAGCCGGAATGCACTCCATCACCATCAGCCTCGACGGGTTCGAAGAAGCTCACAACTGGCTCAGGGGAAACCGCCGGAGCTTCGAAGGTGCTGTCAACGCCATCGCGATGCTGGCGGAAGAGAAAGAAGTCACCTGGGATGTCGTGACCTGCGTCAACCAGAAAAACTTCAAAGATCTAATGCTGTTCAAGGATTTTCTGATCGAGTTGGGAGTCAAGAACTGGCGTATCTTCACCATTTTCCGGTGGGTCGGGCGGCAGAGACACCGGAGTTGCAGATCGACGACGCACAATTCACCTGGGTCCTCAATTCATCCGCCACTGCCGCGCTGAAGGAAAAATACATGCGAGCTTCGCCTGCGAAGGTTTCCTCGGCAATTACGAAGGAGAAGTACGCGACCAGATTTTTCACTGCAATGCAGGTGTCAGCACTGCATCGGTACTGATCGACGGATCTATATCCGGCTGTCCGAGTATCCGTGCCAATTTCCACCAGGGGAATATCTACAAAGACAGTTTTGTAGATGTATGGAACAACGGCTTCAAGGAATACCGCAACCGGGAATGGACACGGAAAGGCCAGTGTGCAGATTGCGACATGTTCCGCTATTGCGAAGGGAGCGGCATGCATCTCCACGACGATAACGGCAACCTGATCACCTGCACTATCGGAGAATTGACAATTAACAATGGACAATTGACAGTTTCTTTCCCTCCCTAATTGTCAATTCTCCATTGTCAATTGTCAATTGTTTCCTATCTTTACCCACGTAAACTAAAAAACATCAATCATTTCATGAAAAATGCTCTTATCCTATCGGCCTTGCTGACATTAGGGCCGGTCTGCCAAGCTCAACAGACAGAAAAATATCCTTTGGGCAATTATGAGGAACTCACAGACACCAAGCCACACGACGGCATGGAAGTCTGGAACAAAATGACAACGCCAACTTGCCTCAGCTGGGGAACAACGGATATCCGCTACCAAAAACTGAATGTCCCCGATGTTAAGAAGACCACCCGCTGGCAAGGAAAAGCTTGGAAAGGTGAACGTATCAATGCACAAGCCGTGCTGTGGACGAAAGAAGCGTTGGACGACGCAACGATCACTGTCAGTGATCTGAAAAGCGGTTCTTCTGTCATCCCGCTTCTGCCATTACGACAAATTCGTACGCTATGTCATGACCGACGAACTGAACAAGGATCGCAAAGGAGGTTGCGGACATCGTCCGAATAAGGCTGAATGGGATTCATCCCTCGTTGCCGATGTTTTGGATATTGTAAAGATACAGGATATCAAAGCCTGCACGACGCAACCGATCTGGTTGAACGTATGGGTTCCATCCGATGCCCGCGCAGGGAAATACAAAGGGACATTGACCGTTTCGGGAAAGAATTTCCAGGACATGAAACTCCAGGTAGAGATCGACGTGCTTAACCGTACACTACCGGCTCCACAAGATTGGGCTTTCCATTTGGACTTGTGGCAAAATCCCTACTCCGTAGCTCGCTACTACCAGGTTCCTCTTTGGAGCAAGGAGCATTTCGACGCCATGCTTCCAATCATGAAGATGTTGGCAAATGCCGGACAACGAGCCATCACAACCAGCATCATGCATAAGCCTGGGCCGGACAGACGGAAGACCATTTCGACAGCATGGTAACCCGCATCAAGAAGATCGACGGGACATGGGTATACAGCTATGACGTGTTCGACAAATGGGTCTCCTTCATGATGAACGAGGTAGGGATCAAAGACCTGATCAGTTGCTACACCATGATCCCCTGGGCTTTGACTTTTGACTATTACGATGAAGCAACCAGCCGGGTACAGTTTATCAATGTCAAACCGGGTGATGCCGAATATACCGAATACTGGGGTTCATTCCTGAAAGACTTCTCCCGCCACCTGCGCGAAAAAGGTTGGTTCGAAAAGACTGCCATCTCGATGGACGAACGTCCTATGGAAGCCATGCGCGAAGCTATCAAAGTCATCAAACAAGCCGATCCTGAATTCAAAATTACACTGGCTGGCAACTATCATCCTGAAATTCAATCCGACCTGTACTACCTCTCCATCCCTTACGGCCATAAATTCCCGGAAGACGTGAAAGCCGAACGAGAACGCAAAGGACAGATCAGCACGGTCTACACCTGTTGCTCGGAAGCCTTCCCAAACACCTTCACTTTCTCTGATCCGGCCGAAGCACCTTGGACAGCCCTACATGCCATCGCCGGAGGCTACGACGGATACCTGCGCTGGGCTGTGAACAGCTGGACAGCCGATCCACTGCGTGATTCACGCTTCCGTACCTGGGCAGCAGGTGACACATACAGTATCTATCCGGGTCCCCGCAGTTCCATCCGCTTCGAACGCTTGGTCGAAGGTATCCAGGATTGCGAAAAGATCCGCATCCTCCGCGAAGAGCTAACGGCTAAAGGAGCAAAAGGTAAACTAGACAAACTGAACAAAGCAGTTGCCAAATTCACCCCGGAAGGCCTGTCTGAAACTCAACAGTCAGCAGCTGAAATGGTAAACGAATTAAATAAATTACTGAACTCGCTGTAAACTTCAGCCGTTTAAAAATAAAAAACATAAAAAAATCCCCGGAGAGTGCATGACTCCCGGGGATTCCTTTTATCTTTACAGCATCGGAACCGTTAGCTCAGCTGGTTTAGAGCGCTGCCTTGACAGGGCAGAGGTCGCCGGTTCGAATCCGGCACGGTTCACACTCCGTAATAAAGCGCCAACCGGCGCATTTTTTTTCACTTTACTTTTCCCGAATAAATACATTAATCGGTGTTCCTGTGAAGTTCCAGTTTTCCCGGATCTTATTTTCCAGGAAGCGTTTGTAAGGATCTTTGATCCATTGCGGCAAGTTACAGAAAAACACAAACGAAGGAACCTGACCGGCGGGAAGCTGTGTGATATATTTGATCTTAATATATTTTCCTTTCCATGCAGGGGGTGGATAGTTCTCGATGATCGGCAACATCGTTTCGTTCAACTTGGCAGTCGGAACACGGCGCTGACGGTTTTCATACACATCTTTGGCTGTTTCCAATACCTTCAGGATGCGCTGTTTCGTCAACGCAGAGATAAACAGGATAGGAAAGTCGGTAAACGGAGCCAAACGTTCGCGGATCGCATTCATAAAGGTATCGATCACCTTTTGGCTTTTATCTTCCACCAAATCCCATTTGTTCACACAAACGACCAAGCCTTTCTTGTTCTTCTGAACCAAAGAGAAGATGTTCAAATCCTGGCTTTCAATGCCGCGGGTGGCATCCAGCATCAACACGCAGACATCCGAATTCTCGATAGCGCGGATCGAACGGATCACGAATAATATTCCAGATCCTCGTTCACCTTTCCCTTCTTACGAATACCGGCTGTATCCACCAAATAGAAATTCAGGCCGAATTTATTATATTTCGTATAAATAGAATCACGGGTCGTACCGGCAATATCCGTTACAATATGGCGATCTTCACCGATAAAGGCGTTGATCAAAGAAGATTTACCAGCATTCGGACGGCCGATGATGGCGATACGGGGCAGTTCTTCTTCGAGTACCTCCGGCTTGTCATCCGGAAGAGTAGCAACGATTTTATCCAACAAATCGCCCGTACAAGAACCGTTGATGGCAGAGACACAGAAAGGATCACCTAATCCAAAAGAATAAAATTCGGCAGAAGAGGGATGCAATTCGAAGTTATCCGCTTTGTTGGCCACAACAATCACTGGCTTCTTGGCACGACGCAGGATAGCTGCAACTTCGTTATCCAAATCCGTAACTCCATTCAACACATCAACGACAAACAAGATCACATCAGCCTCTTCAAGAGCGATTTTCACTTGCTTGTTTATCTCTTCTTCAAAAACATCATCCGAATTAATCACCCATCCGCCGGTGTCGATCAGCGAAAATTCTTTACTCGTCCACTCTACCTTGCCGTACTGACGGTCACGGGTAGTGCCTGCTTCCTCGTTGACAATCGCCTGGCGCGTCTGTGTCAAACGGTTGAAGAGGGTGGACTTTCCTACGTTGGGTCTACCAACTATTGCAACAATATTTCCCATAAACAACTTTTTCTGTCTGTGCTGTTAATTAATCCAGCTGATAACCGAAGTTCTTCAGCATGTTGTCCCGATTACGCCAGTCTTTTTCCACTTTGACGAACATTTCCAGGAAAACCTTCTTATCAAAGAAGCGTTCGATATCCTTACGAGCCATAGCACCTACCTTTTTCAATGCCTGACCACGATGCCCGATGATGATTCCTTTTTGGGAATCGCGTTCAACAATAACGAGTGCTTTGATATGAATCAGCTCGGCTTCTTCTTTAAACAGCTCAACAACGACTTCTACCGCATACGGGATCTCTTTCTGGTAGTACAGGAGAATCTTCTCGCGAATGATCTCCGTCACAAAGAAACGGGCCGGCTTATCAGTAAGCGCATCTTTCTCGAAATAGGGAGGAGATTCAGGCATCAGATCTTCCACCCTGCGTTTCACGTAATCTATATTAAAATTCGAAAGAGCAGAGATCGGGATGATCTCGGCTTTCGGAAGAAGTTCTTTCCATTCGGCTACCAACTTTTCCAACTCCTGCTGGGTAGTCGTATCAATCTTGTTAATCAATAACAAAACCGGACATTCCACTTTCTGGACCTTCTGGAGAAATTCTTCATTCTTGTCGATCTTTTCGACGACATCAGTTACATAAAGCAGTACATCGGCATCACCAAGTGCCGACTGCGAGAAGTTAAGCATAGATTCCTGCAACTTATAATTCGGATGCAGGACTCCCGGCGTGTCAGAATACACAATCTGCATATCAGCGGTATTCACGATCCCTATGATTCGGTGCCGTGTTGTCTGAGCTTTCGAAGTGATGATCGAGATACGCTCTCCCACCAGACGGTTCATCAACGTAGACTTTCCGACGTTCGGATTACCGACAATATTAACAAAGCCGGACTTATGCTTGTTTTCCATTATATCCCCATTTAAGATAAATTGCCCCCCAGGTAAAACCGGCGCCAAAAGCAGCAAGAATCAAATTATCGCCTTTCTTCAGTTTGTCTTCCCACTCCCAAAGGCAGATAGGAATTGTTCCGGCACTGGTATTTCCGTATTTCTGGATATTGATCATTACCTTTTCCATATCCACACCTAGACGTTTAGCTGTAGCATCGATGATACGCAGATTTGCCTGGTGAGGTACGATCATGAGATATCGTCGTGTGTCAGCCCATTTCGTTCAGCGATCTCGGCAGCGACATCGGCATATACGACACTGCGTACTTAAAGACATATTTACCATCCTGAAAAACGAAATGTTCGCGATTATCCACCGTCTCATGTGAAGGAGGATAGGCTGAACCACCGGATTTCATAATCAGATGTGAATAACCTACACCATCGGTACGCAGGATTGTATCCATTACACCTACTTCTTCTGTCGTTGGTTCGAGCAACACGCTCCGCAGCATCGCCAAACAAAGGACAGGTAGAACGATCCTGATAGTCTGTTATAGCGGTCATTTTATCACCGGCAACGACAATCACTTTTTTTATAGCGTCCCGAACGGATATAATTGGAACCTGTTTCCAGTGCATACAAAAAACCGGCACAAGCTCCCTGCAAATCGAAAGTCATTGCATTCTTGCAACCTGTATGGTAGGCTATGATGGAGGAAGTAGTCGGGAAATGATGGTCAGGCGTAGTTGTAGCCGTGAGGATCACTTCTATTTCTTCTGGATTCACATTTGTCTTTTCGAGTAACTGCTTCACAGCCCGTATACCCATATATGAGGTTCCCAGGCCCTCACCTTTCAAAATTCGGCGTTCTTTGATGCCAACACGCGTCATGATCCATTCATCCGTCGTATCCACCAACTTCGAAATATCTTCGTTCGTCAATACATCTTCGGGAACGTATCCGCCTACGCCTGTTATTACCGCATTTATCTTATCCATAACTTTAAAAATAAAAAGGACTATATATCCCAATTAAAAAAAAGCCCTAAAAATACTTTTAGGGCTATTTCTTGGTTTATCAAAACTTAATCAGTTAGGATAAACTTACACAGCAGCTTCTTTTTCGATAGCTAACTTACCTCTGTAATAGCCGCATTCGCCGCATACAGTGTGATAAATGTGCCATGCGCCGCAGTTCGGGCAAATAGCCATTGTGGGAGCGACAGCCTTGTCATGAGTTCTTCTCTTGGCTGTTCTTGTCTTACCTTGTCTTCTTTTAGGATGTGCCATGTTTTAATTTATTTAATTGTTATCATTCTCAAGTAAACCTTTCAGACCATCCCATCTCGGATCTGTTGCCACAGGTACGTCATCATCGATCGTGATATCTTCTTCCACGCTATCGTCTTCGTACTCTTCATCTCCGTCTTCAGTGCTTCTGGCAGTATGCTTCTTCAGCTTGGACGACATCGTTTTATTACATTTCCCCGGAGCATGTACATGCTTCATAGGAATAGCCAATGCAATAAATTCATACAGAAACCACGCAAGGTTAATAGCACCCTCGTCTTCCGGTATAACCACTACTTCGTCACTTCTTCGGCATATTCTTTACCGAACTTTACCACCAGGCGATTATGCGTGTCGATTGGAATTTCCATATCGTCCAGACATCTGTCACACGGAACCATAACAACACCTTCAATCTGAAGTTCATTTCAAACATCATAGAGGACCGTTTTACCGTGAGGTGAACCTTCACTTTGCCCTTCTGGACTTGGTCTCCATCAATGTCCACAAAAAACTTATTCTCCAATAAATACTCAAATTCGTGTACTCCTGGAGTGAGATTTTTCAAATCTACATTATATAATTTAAACTTTCCCAAAGCCTTTTAGTGTAAAAACCTTGCAAAGGTACGAAAAAACTAAACACAAATGCAATAACTTTGCAGTTATTTTTTATTATCTAAGATTTTAGCCCTTATATTTCCGAAGCTCAATCCGGAAAGTTGTACCTTTACCAACTTCCGAATTCTTAACAAAGATCTTTCCTCCATGATAAGATTCGATAATACGCTTTACCAGAGACAATCCCAGTCCCCAACCGCGCTTCTTGGTCGTATAGCCGGGGTTAAATACGGTTTTAAACTTAGACTTAGCGATTCCCTTTCCAGTATCGGTAACATCGATACGAACAACTTTGTCACGTTCCTCCACCTGGAAAGTGATTTCACCCTGCCCTTCCATTGCATCTACCGCATTTTTTGTCAGATTCTCAATAACCCAAGCAAAAAGAGAATCATTCATCAGCACCGGTACCGCCCCATCGGTAAGATGCGTATAAATCTTGACCTTCGCAGAGATACGTGTGCTCATATAGCTCAAGGCCGAACGGATAGAATTATTGATATCCACCGGGACGGGGTCCGGATTGGAACCGATCTTGGAAAAACGCTCCGCAATCGTTTCCAAACGCTTCACATCTTTTTCCATCTCGTTCAAGAGGGAAGGATCTATATCTTTTGTCCGCAGGTATTCCACCCAGGCTATCAAAGATGAAATAGGCGTTCCTAACTGATGAGCTGTCTCTTTGGATAGTCCGACCCACACTTTATTCTGTTCGGCCTTCTTCGTGCTTGCTAGCGCCAGAAAAGCAATCACGATAAAAACGAATACAACCGTAAGTTGCGCATAAGGATAAATCAACAATCGCTTTAAATGATAGAGTCATCATAATAGACATATTGAAAAGTTCCATCCTCCATATCGATCACAATCGTATTTTTGCTTTTCAGCTCCTTTACTTTCGCTTTCTTAAATTCTTCCACATCATTATTTTCGGGAAAGTTTATATTCTTTACGAACATGATGCTGTCTTTATCATTACAAAGTACAACCGGGATGGTCGTATTTCCCTCCAGAATTTTCAAAACAAGAGACAAATCCACTGCCGTATTCTTACTTGCTGTCAAACGGGTAGCCTCCGCCCATACTTCCATCTTCTGACGCTCTTCCTGAGCCAGATCTTTTATAAGCATATCAGAAACAACAAGTGAAGCAATCGCGATCAAGATAGCTGTAAAAATAAATACAAACTTCAGCCGTTGGCGGGAATCATATATACTTTTCATATCGAAATATTCAGTCAATATATATTGAACGAGAAAGATAAAGGAATATTATACTAGGAGAGGACGTATTGGACATCTTACAAGTCAAACTTACACAAAATTTCGCTTACGCCTAAAGAAAGGCCCAAATCCTTCGGGTGGAACCCCTTCAAGATCAATATCCTTCCTAAATGAAATAAGAAAGCGGAAGCATGTCCCTCCTACGCGATAAGAAGTATCATCTTACCCCACCAATCCGATACATCTTCCACATGAAGATATCCGTTCTTCCCGTGAAGTCTTTTCCGGCAGAAGTTTAATCGAAAAAGCAGAAACAGAAAAAGGAGCCAGTCTTACGACTAACTCCTTTTCTCTTTTGAGCTCTTTA